>Ga0214923_10000610_pt1 | contig 53160 bp, 38 predicted proteins | sample LL1510_MetaG_FD_177993 | JGI IMG/M metagenome (GOLD analysis project Ga0214923, IMG submission 177993) | Freshwater microbial communities from Lake Lanier, Atlanta, Georgia, United States - LL-1510 | ecosystem: Environmental > Aquatic > Freshwater > Lake | place: USA: Georgia | collected...
AAAGAGGAATATCATCCGCCACATTCAAATCAATCACAGGAATCGAATGCGCGCGCAACAGTGCTTCCGTTGTTTTTGAACTCGCAACACACGCATCAATACGATGCTTCACGTTAGCAAGCTCTTTTATAAATAGATTCACCGTTGACCCAGAGCCCACACCCAGAACGATATGATCATCGACATATGCCAATGCCGCCCGTGCCGCATTTATTTTTAATTCATCCATCGATTGCTCTGTGACATCGCCAATTTCCAATTCTAGCCGCTAAGAACAAAGTCTTCAACCTAGAAAAAGCAATTGTGTCCATGGAAACCGCCCAGGACAACCTGTCATAACGGTTGAAAACACAGTAAACTCTCTAGGGTTTAATTGCGTTTCATAAGACAAGAGGGAGGATTCATGCAACGATTTTGGAAAGGTTCTGCATACACCATTCTGAGCATCCATGTTGCATTTACTTTTTTTATAATTCTAACACCATTCGCTATATTAATCGGCCAGTCACAGGGATGGTCTTGGACGCAAAACCCAATCTTTAGAAATACTCACCTCGGTCTATTAACTTTTGTCATTATTGAAGTGTTTTTTTCAATCCCTTGTTTTCTGACCACCATGGAAAATAAATGTCGGAAAAAGTCTAATCTACCGCTTTATCGCAAAGGATTTTTTGATGACTGGGTAGAAACATTATTTGTTATTACGTATCATGAATGGATGTTTACAACGATTTTTACAGCACTGTCTGTTTTTTCCTTTGTTTTATATGTCACTGTTCCACCACTATCCTGATAAATTATTGCCTGCTTTAGATAGGAGTTCTATATGCATGTCTTGAATCAGCGCAGGGTTTTGTGGCGTTAGCATGAAGCTGATTTTGAGGTTAGCTTTCTTACCTTCCATGATAAAAAATCCACTTAATTGATTCTCAGGAATTACTTCGCTGATTCGTATGATGTTTATCAGCAAACTCTGGGTGAGCGTAAGAAGTTTGAATGCAAGCATCCATAGTAAATATCCCCAACTACGTTTAAAAAATATCTCAACGGTTAACGGTGTTTTCTAGATTTAAGCCCAATTTTAAAACTTCTCCAAAGTGCCCTAGAAAACACCTTCAACTGATAAAGCGACTCCCTAAAACTCGCGTTGTTATCATTATCCCGACCGCTATAATAGTGACCAAGACCAGGTTGAATTTTGGGATCAGGAATAAACATTATGATTGATTTTAATAACTCAACCATCAAATGTTTCGCGAGGGTCTTACCCAAGCAAATCCGCTTTCCTGCTCCAAAAATAAGGCCCTCAAAGGGGTGTTTTAAATCAGGATCCAACCACTTTTGAGGGTCAAAGGCAGTATCCTGAAGAAATTGATCCAGGATCAAAAAAACTTGCGTACCTATAGGATAGTGCCTGCCCTCGATAGTCATCGCCTTAGAAAGCTCTCTTTCCAAAATAGGAAAAGGATGCTTGAGCCGAATGGATTCCATCATCACGGCATTTAAGTAGGCATCATCATTCTCTATGGCTTTTTTACGGACAAGCTCATACAAAACAGGATCTGCTCGCAAAAATGAAAAAACAGCGACCATGATATCACTGACATTGATTTGGGGCGATAAAATAAATGGCTGAGCAAATACAGAAAGCCAGAGCAGGGGATCACGGGCATGATCACCCTCTGTGAGGCCAGCACCATAACGCGATGCTTTAATGATCTCAGTCATACGCTGACAAAAGGCACGCTTTATTCCAGGATCTCCGGCACCCTTTAACGCGATTTCTTTACGCCACTCGATAGACGCCTTATAAAAAAGTGTTGCATCATCCCGTTTAATGGCGTGCTCAAAAAGCATCTCATATAAAATGTTCAGTGTCATGCGTGACACCTGTTCGGCATTCATCACCAAAGAGGCATCAACATTCATCTTCTCTGCTAACGCCCTCACATAAGAAGTGGCTTGCTTTGGCAAACTCTCTTTCCATTGTAAGGTCCGAAACAGATGACAACAATTTAACGACAGCGTTTTCCAACGTTTCCCATCTTCTGATTCAATGGAATAAATAGGCTGCCATGCAGGAATTGCAAAAAGATGCTCTATAAAAGTTCCCTTTTTGTCAGAGCTTGCTAAAATTGTTGCGCATAGCAAAGGGTTGCTGTCTAAAATAAAAACAGGCTTTCTCTGTAACCAAGCGCAAATTCTTATAAAAATTTTCCGAAGCTCTAATGATCCGCCACCATAACGAATGAAAGAAAAACCTTCCATGAAATATACCTCGCTTCAAATACAGGAGTAACGGACTTCTTCGTTCAATAGACATCATCTGGACGGAGTGAAGGTTACCCTAATTTGATTGATGCGACAACGCCACTCGCGCCCCTAAAAAAATTCCACAAGAACGAAAAACAGTTCTATACTTAAAAATCATAGAACCTATACCCATTCAACCTGAAGATACTGGTTTTTTCGCAACTTGATTTTTGTGCTTAGAAAACGTTTAAAAGCGAGTAATAGCAAGTCTATTGCGAGTTTTTAAACGTTTGCTAAGCACAAAAAGCGATAGCGAAAATCCAGTATCTTCAGGTTAAATGGGTATATACCCATTCAAGCCAAAAGGACCACTATGATTTATCCAAATATTCTCGCTGTGATAGGTCGCACCCCCGTCGTTAAAATAAATCACGTCGCCAAGGCCCTTGATTGTGAGATTTATGCAAAATGCGAGTTCTTAAATCCTGGCGGCTCTGTAAAAGACCGCATTGGTTATGAAATGGTTAAAAATGCCGCCAAAGCCGGGCGCATCAAACCTGGGGATACCCTGATCGAACCCACCTCAGGAAATACAGGGATCGGCATTGCTCTTGCTGCCGCTGTGCTGGGATTTAAAGTCATCATCACCATGCCTAATAAAATGAGTCAAGAAAAACAAGTGGTGCTTGAACGTTTGGGCGCCACCATATACAGAACACCATCCGAAGCAGCCTCAAGTGATGAAGACAGCCATATTTCTTTAGCTAAACGCTTACAAAAGGAAATTCCCAATGCGCATATTCTTGATCAATATGCCAACGAAGATAATCCAAATACGCATTACTACGGCACGGCACAAGAAATTCTTGATGATTTTGGGGACGACCTACAAATGGTTGTCGCCACCGTTGGAACCGGCGGCACCATTACTGGCATCGCAAAACGTTTGAAAGAACAAATTCCAACGATTGAAATCATCGGGGTTGACCCGATTGGATCCATACTCGGGGGGGGAGATGTGGTCAAACCCTACCTTGTCGAAGGGATTGGTTATGATTTTTTTCCTGACGTGCTCAATAACCATTTGATTGATTCCTACATCAAAACCAACGACAAGAACTCTTTTAAACTCGCACGACAATTAATTCGAGAAGAGGGTTTGCTCGTCGGTGGCTCAAGCGGTGCGGCTATGTGGGCAGCACTTCAGGCGGCTAAAAAACTAACCAAAGGCCAAAAGTGCTTGGTGATTTTACCAGACTCCATCCGCAACTACATGTCCAAATTTGCAAATGATGACTGGATGCATCAAAACAAGTTCATCTAATCCGCTTTTGATTTTCAACCAAAGGCACGCATTGATTGCCGAGGATGCGATTGGTTATTTATTTCTTCTATATCCACCTGACCATGCACAATCGCTTGGGTAAGGGCATGAGCCAGCTCCTCTTCAATTTCTCCATTGCACTTAAATCCACTGGCCTCAAACTGCCTTGCTGCAGCCCTCAGATCGTGATGACCCTCTAAATAATCACTCGTTGGAATCGAATTGATATACATAGACATCAGTGAGCTTTTATCTAACTCGCCTGCGGCTATGGCTGCACTAATAATCCCTCTGACACGGCGATATTCTTCAATTAAAAATTGGTCTGCCTTCGCAATTTTAGCAAAGATTTCATCCATACTAGGATCCTTTGCACCTGGATCCGTGGGTATAGTCGGCTCTAGAACAGGAGATGGTTGTGCCAGAAACTGATCAAACCGAGTACTCACCACACGAGGCACATAGTGACCCTCGGATAGTTTAATCGTAATGGATTTTTCTTGATTTGATCCACCATAAGTCAGACGCAGCGGCAACTCTTTTTTACGCTCCATCACTAAAATGATGACTGGGATCCCTAAACATGTGGCCAATGCAGCGATACTACTTTCATCGATCCAAGTCCCTCTCTGCCGCATTTTTTCAGGGGTAGTCCCTTCATGTGAGCTTACAAAGGCACCTCGGTACTTGTCTGGATTGTTACATAATTCATCAACAGCGAGCTGGCGCAATGTGTACGCCATCGCAGGGAGCAATTCACTCAAACGTACCCGACTAGAAAGCATTCTTAATTGCTCTCCTGGTGTCTGAGCCGCTGAAACCTTAGCCTGGTGGCCAGGAAAATAGCTAAAATGGCGAGATAAGATCGTTTCTAACGAACGAATCCCTTGTCCTTCAACATCCAGAATTCCTGCAGCAATCGCACGAAAACCACAATCCCCGTTGCCACCAACATCTACAAAATGCGCCACCTCTGATACTGGCTTCACTGGATGAAACCGATGATTGAATATACCGCCCATTACTTACCCCACCATGTCTAGTTCACTAATGATTAGATTGTATCCAAGTAATATTAAGTGAATATTACCTGACAGAATATGCTACAAAACTTGACTTTGACTTTAAAAAAACAGCAAAGCATCTTAATTTCCATCATAAAAATAAAAAGACAAAAAAAACCAACCAGGGGTTTTATCCAAGTCTTTCATGCAAAGTCCATTTTTGTGGAATAACTGGGTTCTACTGTTCCAAACACAAGGTTTTTGCCCTAATTATCGTATAATACAGATTATAACTAATCATTTAGGCAAAAATGGATACCAGCTTCGTTAACGTGTGGGTTATATTGATCTTCCTGATTATATTACTAGCATGTGCCTATCCATACTGGCGGCGGCAAGCAATCCTCAAACGTTGGTCTAATTCCTTATCGCTGAATCAACATCTCCTCTATTTTCAAACACTATTTTCTGACATTGATGGATTTAACCTGTCACGCCAATCAAGAGTGCCTTATAACGCCATAGAATATACCTACGGTGAGATTGATTTCATCCCATTTATAGCGCTTCTTACCCTAACCAAAACAAACTCTAACACAGTTTTCTATGATTTGGGTAGTGGTATCGGCAAAGCAATTTTTGCCGCTGCGATGGTATTTCATGTAAAAAAAGCCTGTGGAATAGAAATTTTACGCCCCTTGCATGAAGCGGCCTTACAGCAACAGCAACGATTGGGTCAATTTTCACAGTATGCTGAAATCGCTCATAACATTCATTGGATAAACGCCGACTTTCTAACCACGGACATCACGGATGCGACCGTCGTATTCATCAATGCCACCGCCTTTTTTGGGGAGCGCTGGATTTTAGTCTGCCACTATTTAAAACAACTAAAGCCCGGAGCTTATATTATTTCCACCAGCAAACAATTATTCGATGCTCAATTGCTATTAATCAAAAAAACACCGATACAAATGAGCTGGGGGGTCGTAAACGCCTATATTCATCAAAAAATAGCATCGAATAACTTGTGCTGATTTGGACAGCGGAGACACTTTTGACAGTCCACTACAACTTTTTTAAATTATTTTTTACACCGGCAACCAATCGGTCTTAAACCATAAATAACTATATATTTCAATTGGTTATATACGTGAAACCTGCGGCAATCGTCTGAATTTCTATTAAAAAACAACCCACAGCCAATTGATAATATTGATTATTTTCTTTTCATGTCTATACTAATAAAGTAGTATTAAATAATCTAATGACTCGGGTATTATCTTCAGACAGGTATTGGTCGATCATTTATGACCATACAATGCCGTAAGATTAAAGAGTTAATAACAAACCTAGGCATAAGTGGTACTGAATAAATCACAAGCCAACTGAGGTGGATATGATTAAATCTGAACTCATTGAAAGCCTTGCTTCTAAAATGACGCACCTGCCCGAAAAGCAAGTCGCCGATAGTATTAACCACATACTCGAGTTAATGAGCGAGGCACTCATTAATGGCAAGCGTATAGAAGTTCGCGGATTTGGAAGCTTTTCTTTACATTACCGCCCACCACGAAATGCCCATAATCCAAAAACGGGTGAAAAGGTGATAACAAAAGCAAAATACAGCCCTCACTTCAAACCAGGAAAAGAGCTGCGTGAGCGTGTTAATGCATCCAAGAACCACACCCCTATTGAAAAAAACGAGTAGCCCCACTTCATTGGGCAACTGACACCTCTGTCTTATCGCTTCATGAGGGATAATTCTAATATCCTGCTTTGATAAACAGTCTGTGGACACGGAGGTAACGCCGCCTACATGCAATAGACATAAGTTATGCAACAGGGTCTAATGACTAAGTACGAGGTAACGTGACACCGGTTTGGCCTTGATATTTCCCTTTCCTATCTCGATAAGACACAGCACAGACTTCATCCCCTTCTAAAAATATCATCTGTGCAACCCCTTCATTCGCATATATTTTTGCAGGTAAGGTGGTTGTATTGGAAAACTCTAGCGTGACGTGGCCTTCCCATTCGGGCTCTAATGGTGTGACATTCACAATAATACCGCATCGAGCATACGTCGATTTGCCAAGACAAATGGTTAATACATTGCGGGGAATGCGAAAGTATTCCACCGTTCTTGCCAAAGCAAATGAATTGGGCGGGATGATACAAATATCGGCATGCACATCAACAAAACTTGATGCATCAAACGCCTTGGGATCAACGATCGCTGAGTTAATGTTAGTAAATATTTTAAATTCATTGGAGCACCGCACATCATAGCCATAGCTAGATACACCGTAAGAAATAATCCCCCCATTTCCGTCTTCACGAATTTGTTGCGACTCAAAAGGCGTAATCATCCCGTGATCAACCGCCATTTTTTCTATCCATCGATCTGATTTAATACCCATAACCACTTATCCTATTTAAGAAACGACTTATTCATTGATGACCATCAGCCATGCCATCAAACAAGCAGTACTCTATTAACCAACAGTACTCTATTAACCCAAAAAAAAAACCCACCACTGGCGTGATGGGTTTTCTGAAAATTGCGGTGCTAGGAATTAGACAACGTTTCCTACCCACTTCAAACCAACAAATGGACCTTGTACGTTGAAGTTAGCAGTAGTTACATGCCCTACGCTAGAATGTCTAGCAACTGCTTCAAAGTAGTTATTCCACATCCAACCAGCATCTAGGCTTAAATCACCTTGAGCCATAGAGTATGTGTATGTACCACCTAACTTGCCTTCAAGCTCTGGGACAACCTTGGTAGAAGAAAGACCAACATAATTGTTAACAACACCAGTAGCGGTTGTATGAGAAGCATTAGCACTCATGGAACCAGCATACAGTGCCATCGCAGCTTTCGCGTATATATCTAAGCCGTTACCAAAGCCCCAACCTAAGTCAGCACCAGCACGTGGACCGAAACCATTGAATGTGCTGTTTTCAACACCAGATGGCAAGCCAGACGCTGCGGCGTTAGAGATCACAACTTTGTTTGCAATACGGGAATAACTCAAACCACCATGGACTCGAGCATAAGAAACTTGGCTAAAATCAACATGCTGAGCAAGTTCTAAGTTCGCCATATCCCAACGTGGTTTTAGGCTAGCATTGGTTGTTCCAGTGTAAGTTTGGCCTTGTAAACCAACATAATTACCGGTCAATGTTTCACTTCTGGAGTTGCCGAGGTGGTACCAGTTCAGGTTAACGTCGTTGCCTGTACCGAAGTGATAGGAGGCTTCTAATTTAAAACCCCAACCCCATTTGTCGTCAACGCTAGGTGAGTTATAATTAGTGCCGCCAGTAGCATTCGCAGCTGTTTGATATAGCAGGGAGCCTAATCCGCCCATGCTTGAATTTAAATATAACCCTTGTCCTCCGAAATCCCAAGCAGTACGTTCACAAGGAACAGTGACGTTACCAGGACTGCAAACAGGACCCATAGTACCAGCAAATACAGCACTGCTACCGAAAGCAAGAACAGCTACTGCTGTTTTTTTTAGTTTTAACATACTTTTCTCCACTTTTTATTATTAAATTTCCGTTTATTTGTCAACCCACAATTTTGTTTTGACTTTAGTACGCCATCATCGCTCTAATACGAAAACGTACTTGGAACGATTATCCAACCTGATTTTCCTATTGTCAACAGCAATATTGTAAATTCACGTTTAATTATTAAAATTAAGAAGTTAATTAGTGTTGCTTTGGTCTATGCCACACAAAATATAATCTTGTTGATTTTAATTAAACAACTCAATTTCTTCTTGTTGTTTAAGCTACACCATTTCATAACATCAAGTCAATTATCGCTGCGCATTTTAAATTCTTACGGGGAATGATTACAATTCATGGTATTCTTCTTCGATACAGCAGCTTTGGAGTGATCATAATGAAACACTTAGAGATTACAAAACCAGATGATTGGCACGTTCACTTTCGCGATAATGAGATTTTAGAACACACCGTATTGGCTACTGCTGCGCATTTTGCTCGGGCTTTAGTCATGCCAAATTTAAAACCTGCGTTAACATCAGTTGATGCGGTTTTAAATTATCATCAACGGATTTTGAAGGCACTTAATCATCAATTCTCATTTACACCGGTGATGACACTCTACCTCAATGAGACTGTCACGCCGAAGGATATCGAAACGGTAAAAAACCATTCGTTTATCGTCGGGGCTAAATATTACCCCGCAGGAGCGACCACCAATGCCGAAGAGGGGGCTCGTTCCATTAAATCGCTTTATCCTCTATTAGAGCTGATGCAAGCGCAAGAATTGGTCTTGCAAATTCATGGGGAAGTCACAACCAGAGATATTTTTAATCGAGAGGCTCTTTTTATTGAAGAAGTCCTCGTGCCCTTAACCAAAGACTTTCCAAAACTCCGTATGGTTTTAGAGCATATCTCTACCCGATGTGCGGTTGACTTTGTGTTGCAAGCACCATCAACGGTTGCGGCTACCATCACCCCACACCACCTTCTTTACAATCGTAACCACTTATTGGCTGGCGGAATTAGACCGCACTATTATTGTTTGCCCCTATTAAAAACGGAAGAGGATCAAAACGCGTTGCAACAAGCAGCGGTCAGTGGTCATCCTAAATTCTTTGCAGGCACAGACAGCGCACCTCACGCCAAAGAACATAAAGAGAGTGCTTGCGGTTGTGCCGGCATTTATTCCGCACCTTATGCGTTAGCCATGTACGCGGAAGTTTTTGATGGCTTAGATAAATTACCGAGGCTCAATGCGTTCATGAGTCAATTTGGAGCTGATTTTTATCAGTGGCCTAGAAATACTGGGAGTATAGAATTGGTTCAAAATCCACAAGTGATTCCCCAACAACTAGCCTTTGGAAAAAATATTGTGGTCCCTGTCGCTGCGGGATCTACCTTATTATGGAGTGTCAATGCCTCTTCTTAATCCGAAAGCTGCAACTAAAATCAAGCATCGCTTTCGAGGATTCTTACCCGTCGTGGTTGATGTAGAAACTGCCGGTGTTCAACCTCAAAAAAACGCGCTACTCGAAGTCTGTATTGTTTTACTTTCAGTGGATGAAAAAGGAATTTTTACTCGGGCCGAGAGCTATTTTGAACATGTTCTTCCATTTGAAGGATCAGAATTGGATGCGAAATCGTTAGCCTTTAATCAAATCGATCCCTACCAACCCTTGCGATTTGCAGTGGATGAAAAAATTGCCTTGGAGCGTTTATTTAAACCCATTAACGACGCTTTAAAAAAAAATCACTGTCAAAGAGCGGTCTTGGTTGGCCATAATGCTTGGTTTGATTTGTTATTTATTAAAGAAGCGGTGAAGCGCTCCGGAATCAAATCCCCATTTCATGCCTTTACCTGTTTTGACACAGCAACATTAGCAGGGTTTGTCTATGGACAAACCGTATTGGCTAAAGCACTTCATGCGGCAGACATCCCATTTGATGCAAACGAAGCGCATTCAGCCATTTATGATGCTGAAAAAACAGCCGATTTATTTTGTACGATGTTAAATACGTGGCGAGAGCAGCCGTGATGGCTGGGACTATTAATCGATCAGGGGAGAGATGCCAAGCTCTTGGTGGGTGGTCGGATTTGGGCTTAGATTGAACGCTCGTGGAAAAGCTCAGCATAGATGACTATGTGAGCATTTACCACGAGCGTTTTCGTTGAAGACAGCTCAAATACGGCCATTGCGTGGAACTGAGCTTGCCGGCACTGTCCTTATAAGGAATCCCCATGCTCTGCTAAATAAGCAGCAACTCCTTTAGGAGAGGCACTCATGCCAGCCTTGCCTTTTTCCCAGCCAGCCGGACAAACTTCGCCGTTCTCTTCAAAAAATTGCACCGCATCGATAATACGTAACAACTCGTCTATGTTACGTCCGATCGGCAAGTCATTAACCATTTGTGCTCGAACAATACCGCTCTTATCAATGACAAAAGCTCCGCGAAACGCGACACCAGCGACCGGATGTTCAACGCCATACGATTGACAAATCACATGGGTCATATCAGCGGCCATGGTATATTTAACTGGGCCTATACCACCATCTTTTACCGAGGTATTACGATAAGCATTATGTGTGAACTGAGAGTCAATAGAAACCGCAACAACACTGACGTCACGTGATGTAAAATCTTTCATGCGGTGATCAAGAGCAATTAACTCCGATGGACACACAAAGGTAAAATCAAGCGGATAGAAAAATACCAATCCATACTTGCCTTTCAAACTATCGTGCAAGTTGAATTTGTCAACAATTTCTCCCGAACCTAACACCGCAGGAACTGTAAAATCAGGGGCCTTACGCCCAACTAAAACACTCATATACCCTCTCTCATGTTATTGAATGAACTCTTAAGCCGCTGTAGCCTCACGCAACAGATGCTCCAAATCACCTTGCTCATACATTTCAGCAATAATGTCTGATCCTCCAATTAACTCACCCTTCACATATAACTGCGGGAAAGTTGGCCAATCAGCGTATTGTGGCAATGTTTGACGAATATCTGGATTCGCAAGAATATCCACGTAAGCAAAATCCACACCACAAGCATCGATACATTGAACGGCACGTGCGGAAAACCCACATTGAGGCATTTTTGGATTACCTTTCATATATAGAAGAATGGTGTTCTCTGAAATTTGTTTCTTTATTTTATCAATTGTTTCCACTTAATCACCTGTATTCAAAATAAATCTTAACCAGCACGATGTGGGTGGAAAATTGGCTTGGACTCGTTTTCCCACCGACAATAAACACGACAGCAAGCCATTGGCTTATAAAGATGACAAGTAGTCTACTCTATTTCAAATCTTTTTAAAGACCATCACAGAAAAACCTTATTTTCTTGTCATTATTTTTTTATTCGTAATTTATACACTATATGGTTTTAATTATAACATAGGTGTCCTCGAATACCATTGAAACTGTTATTTAACCTGTTACACTTACTGATTAATTATTTTTTGGAGGATTTTATGGCTTTTACCTTACCTCCATTGCCTTACGCAATGGATGCACTTGCCCCACACATTTCTAAAGAAACCTTAGAATATCACTATGGCAAACATCACAAAGCGTACGTTGACAATTTGAATAAATTAATCGTAGATACCGACTTTGTCGATTTATCCTTAGAAGACGTGATTAAACGATCGTCTGGCAGCATCTTTAACAATGCAGCCCAAGTCTGGAATCATACTTTTTATTGGCATTGCCTCTCGCCAAATGGTGGTGGTGAACCAACGGGTGTCTTAGCAGAAAGCATTGCCAAAACATTCGGCTCTTTTGAGGCGTTCAAACAACAATTCACCCAAGCAGCCATTTCTACGTTTGGTTCTGGTTGGGCATGGTTAGTGAAAGATAGCGAAGGCCATTTAAAAATCTCCAGCACAAGCAACGCTCAACTCCCGATGAAAGAGGGATTAACAGCACTAATGACTTGTGATGTTTGGGAACATGCTTATTATATTGACTATCGCAATCTTCGGGCCGATTACCTCGGTGCATTCTGGCAGTTGGTAAATTGGGACTTTGTTGCAAGCCAGTTGGATTAGTTTTTACTTTTGGAGTTGTGTTTAAATGGCATTGATCACTTCTTATAATTCGCTACCCATATCCTTCGATCATGGTTCGGGCATTTGGCTTTATGATGAGAAAGGCAATGCCTATTTAGATAGTTTTAGTGGTATTGCGGTCTGTGGACTTGGCCACGCCCATCCCGAGATCACCAAAACCATTCAGCAACAAGCCGCTAAATTATTACACACTTCAAATGCCTTTCAGATAAAGCAGCAACTCCTTTTGGCTGAAAAATTAACTACAATGACGGACATGGAACAAGTCTTTTTTTGCAATTCCGGAGCAGAAGCCAATGAAGCGGCCATTAAGCTTGCGCGTCTTTATGGCCATAAAAAAGGCATAGAAACACCATCCATTATTGTCATGGATGGCGCCTTTCATGGGCGAACCATGGCCACCTTGACGGCCTCAGGCAGCCGCAAAGTTCAAGCGGGGTTTGAACCATTAGTCCCCGGGTTTGTCCGTGCGCCGTTCAATGACATTGAAAGCATCAAAACCATTGCCGCCACTCGCGATGATATCGTCGCTATCATGCTTGAACCAATTCAGGGAGAAAGTGGCATTATTGTCGCTGAAGGCACGTATTTGAAAGACATTGCATCATTCTGCCAACAACAGCAATGGTTGCTAATATTAGACGAAGTCCAAACCGGTAACGGACGAACTGGGAACTTATTTGCCTTTATGGAACACGCTGCTTTAAAACCCGACGTGTTCACAACCGCCAAAGGCTTAGGAAACGGCATGCCTATTGGTGCTTGTGTCATGAGCCAAAAGGCCAGCAACTTGTTTAAACCCGGGAATCATGGTTCCACTTTTGGTGGAAATCCCCTGGCCTGTGCCACAGCCATAACGGTATTAGACGTGATTGAACGCGATGGCTTGTGCCAGCGCGTAGAAAAAAACAGCATCCATCTTCGAGAAGCATTGACAAAAGAATTAGGCTCACACCCCATGGTTCGAAGCATTCGTGGCAAAGGTTATATGATAGGCATTGAATTAGATACCCCTGCCAATGATATCAAACGCTTGGGTCTTGAAAATGGGATATTGTTAAATGTCACAGCGGAGTGCGTCATTCGATTATTACCAGCCTTGATCATTAGTGAAGAAGAGATTGATCAATTGGTTGAAAAATTGGTTAAAACGGTGCGCCAATTTGCAAAGATCTCGTCTTCTGCTTCACAATCCCCGACGGCGTAGTGGTTTAAGTTGTTCTGATCCCAAACAAAACCGACTTCACTGCAACAGTCAAGGCTCCTAACCCCGCTGACGCACAATTTCATACAGACAGATCCCAGTAGCAACCGAAACGTTTAAACTACTGACGGCGCCGTGCATTGGTATAGAAAAGAGGCTGTCACAGCGTTCGCGAGTCAGGTGGCGCAAGCCTTTGCCTTCAGCGCCCATCACGACGGCTATTGATGTTTTATAATCTAAATCATAGAGGGTGCTAGACGCTTCGCCTGCGGCACCATAAATCCATACGCCTTGTTCTTTTAGATGTTCCATGGTTCGAGATAAATTAGTAACGCGTATTAGTGGCACAGACTCAGTGGCACCACTCGCTACTTTGCTAACAACCCCGGTTATCGTTGCATTTTTATCTTTAGGAATGATGACGAAATCGACTCCTGCCGCATCGGCAGACCGTAAACACGCGCCTAAATTATGTGGATCCGTTATCCCATCTAAAATAAGGATGAGACTAGGTTTTCTACTTTGTCCTAATAAATAATCCAAGTCTTTTTCAATGTATGTCGGTAATTTACCCGCTGCAGCAACGACGCCTTGATGAACCATATTGGGAAATCGTTGGTTCATCTCTTTTAAGGACAATCTCTGCAAGGCTATCTGTTGTTTTTCTGCTTCCGTGGCTAAAGCCTCTATTTTTTCATCAACACGATCGTGACATAGATAAAGCGTGGTCGTTGGTCGCAAACGATTTTTAAGAAGTAGGGCAACGGCATGAATGCCGTAAACGTATTGCTCAGTCATCCACATCCTCGGCTGCGGGTTCAAAATCAATTTTGCGTTCGTCTAAATCAACGCGAGCAACTAACACGGTCATTTTATCGCCTAAACGGTAAGAGTGGCCGCCTCGTTCACAGATTAAACGATGCTTGGTCGCGTCAAAGGAGTAATAATCATTTTTTAGTGACGTCACATGAACCAAGCCCTCTACATAGATATCATCCAGCTCTACAAAAATTCCGAAACTGGTCACTGCAGAAATACGCCCACGAAAAACTTGCCCGAGTTTGTCTTGCATGTATTCACATTTCAACCACGCCACAACTTCACGGGTTGCATCATCGGCACGCCTTTCAGTGGAGGAGCAATGCTTTCCTAAGCGACTCATGTCTTCTTCACTGTATTGAAATTTTTCAACGGGTTGGTTATCAATCAAATGCCCCACCGCGCGATGAATCAACAAATCAGGGTAACGTCTAATTGGTGAAGTAAAATGGGTATAAGCAGAATACGCCAATCCAAAGTGGCCATCATTGGCTTCTATATACTGCGCTTGCTTTAAAGAGCGTAGCATGACGGTTTCAATTAAATGTTTTTCAGGTCGATCACCGATGGAGGCGAGTGTGGCTTGAAAATCTTTTGGTGTTGGTTTTTTTCCACCGCCCAACTGCAACCCCATTTCGCCTAAAAATTTTCGTAATGCCATGATTTTTTCTTCTTCGGGAGCTGGATGCACCCGGTAAAGCGTCGAAATCCCTGCTTTTTCTAAAAACCTTGCCGTTGCAACGTTCGCAGCCAACATGCACTCTTCAATCAAACGATGAGCGTCATTACGAATCACGGGTACAATACGCTGAATTTTTCTATTTTCATCAAATTCTATCCGTGTTTCAGTGGTATCAAAATCCATGGCACCACGTTGTTTACGGGTTTTAAGAAGCGTTTTATAGAGAGCATAAAGGGTGTTGAGCATCGGATAAAGTGACTGATGAGACGCATCCGCATGGCCTTCCTGTAACCATTGATTCACATTGGTATAGGTTAGCCGCGCAGAAGAATGAATGACCCCTCGATAAAATCGTGACCGATTGATTTTCCCGTCATCGGTAATGGCCATTTCAACCACCATGCACAACCTATCCACCTTGGGATTTAATGAACAAATACCATTTGATAATGCCTCGGGTAACATCGGTACAACCCTGCCAGGAAAATAGACGGAGTTTCCTCGTCTTGCTGCTTCTTTATCCAAAGGTGTCCCAGGAGGAACGTATTCACTGACATCAGCAATCGCAACGTAAAGTTGATAACCCCCTTTCGGTTTTTGATAACAATAAACGGCATCATCAAAATCCTTGGCATCTTCACCATCAATGGTCACAAACGGTAAATGGCGCAAATCGGTTCTGCCAGGCAACTGAGATTCCAAAACCTTTTGAGGGATCTTACCGACGGCCATGGTAATATCCTCAGGCCAGGTTGAGGGCAACCCATGAGCAAGAATAGCGACTTCAATCTCCATCCCTGGGGCCATGTGCTCACCAAGGATGTGAATAATTTTGCCCACGGCCTGACTGCGTTTATTAGGAAATGCCAATAACTCGACCAGAACGATTTGGCCATTTTTAGCACCCAACAGGCTCTCTGGAGGGATAGAAATATCCTGCGTCAAACGCTTGCTATCTGGAACTACAAATCCAACGCCATGCTCTGAAAAGAATCGGCCAACCACACTCGCATTGACATGTTCTATTACCTCATGAATCTTTCCTTCCAAGCGCCCCCGTCGATCAACACCTGTTTGGTATGCCAGGACAATATCTCCGTGCATGACGGCACGCATTTCTTTGGCGGACAAAAACATGTCCTCACCATCTTCATCTGGAATAAAAAATCCGAACCCATCTGGGTGACCCTGTACCGTGCCGCGTTGCAAATTAATGCGCTCTAAAAGACAATAACGTAAACGCCGGTCTTGCATCAACTGCCCGTCCCTGAGCATCGCTTTTAAACGAAAACCCAGCGCTTCTTGTTGACTTTCTTCGAGAACATCCAGTTCATCAATTAATTGATTGCGTGACATTGGGCGACCGAACTCCTCGAGCACCTGCATGATAAGCTCGCGACTGGGGATAGGCACCGCATATTTTTCGCTCTCTCTTTGATAGAATGGATCTTTTTTAGAAAAAGACATTTTGGATTTTTTACTCACGTTTCACCACGTATTTCAATAGATTAACGACAGTCTACCACTTATTGTGCTGCTGCGGGTAATACAAAGCCCCGACTTCCAATATGAGCCATCAAAGCAGACAAGATCATGTCTTCACCGACCCAAAAAGTACCCGCCTCATTCTTTTCTGTCTTGGCTTCTGGCCATTGACAAATAGACAATAACCCCGAGCAATGTACTTGTTGTTCGTGTCCAGGCCTTGATTCAATGCAGCTAAGATCAAATGCCTTTTTATCCAAAGCGAGTGCGGACCAATTTCCTATTTGTAGATGACTACTCCAGCCAGCGCTGGCATTTGGCTCAGACAGCGGATGGGTTATCCATAAATCAAATTGAGACACATTGTGTATCATCACAATCGTTGGTTTTATCGCAGAAAGACTGACCAACTCTGATTTCACTTCCAAAGGCTTGCATCCTGCTGGAAAAATTTCGTCTGTATTAGGACTGGCATGGGCAATAGACACCATCAATATCCAAAAAATATATTTCATTATTTTCCTCCTGCTTGCAATATGACTGGCAGTTTAACACGAATGCCTGCTTGGAAATAACGTCAATTTCACCTATGCTTGAGCCCCTGCTTTAAAAAAGCGCCCTACAGATAGAAGAAACACATGAAAATTTGGGTTGATGCGGATGCCTGTCCAAACGTTATTAAAGACATTTTATTTCGCGCTGCTAAACGAACAGAAACCATGCTTGTCCTAGTCGCTAACGCGAGTCTTTCGACCCCAGGCTCACGATTTATTTCAACGGTACGGGTAGAGCATGGCTTTGATAGCGCGGACAACTACATTGTGTCTCACATGTCTGCCAATGATTTGGTCATCACCGCAGACATCCCCCTGGCTGCCCTGGTTGTTAGCAATAAAGGCATTGCTATTAATCCGCGCGGAACTATCTATGATGAAAATAATATCAAACAACGACTTGGCTTACGTGATATGATGGAAAGTCTGCGTGGCAGTGGTGTTCATATCGGTGGACCCGCCACCTTAGGTGCAAAAGAAAAAATAAATTTTGCAAATGCCCTCGACAAAACCCTGGCAAAAGCAAAAGGTTAGCCGCTCAAGGAGTCTGATTATGTTTCAAAACTATGCTACCCAAATCGCTGAGTTTCAATGCTCCAGCATTCTTCGTTGGAAAAAGACTGGCATTGACTTCACACAAAAAAACCTACTAGCCTTGGTGGAAGAAAACCATGCCTTTAATTTCCAACTATGGCATGCAGAAGACCGCGCGAGGCGCGATGATTTAGGATTTGAGTTTGTATATCGAGCAAAACGTGAAATAGACCATTGCAATCAACAGCGAAATAACCGCATGGAAGCAATGGATGAATGGTTATTTGAAGAGATGCAACCAGCACCAGTCAACTCATGTCCCGTGCACTCAGAAACACCTGGCATGATGATCGATCGCCTGTCGATTCTTGCGTTAAAAGCTTACCACATGGCATTGCAACTAGAGCGGGAAGACGTGGATGGGTCACATCACCTGGCATGCAAACTCAAATTAGAAAAGATTTTAGCTCAACAACAACAGCTTCAAGATTGTCTTCATCGATTTTTACAAGCCATCCATGATAAATCACAAACATTTAGAGTTTACCACCAATTTAAAATGTATAACGACCCTATGCTAAACCCGGAGTTGTCCGCCCGTCATTTAAAAACGACGGCGGAGCTGCGTTAACTGAACGCGCCCGTGGTCGGCGGTGGAAGATGGTTTGAAAATACTGACTTGGCTTTAAGGATGTTGATCTTGAAGGTTGTTTTCCGGGCGGGGCTGATGGGGGACGAACTGCTGGGTTAGGTTGACTCCTTTTGTCAGCGCCCTCCGCCGGCAAAGGTGGCCCCTCACCAGCCTCGACCTCTGGATCTTCTTGATGAACCTCAGGGGCTTTATCTATCTTTTCAATGCTCTTTTTGGTGCAAGTACGAGCAAACTCCCTTAAAAAAAACACAACCGCATACAACGCCGACACGATCACACTAATACCGAACATAATCGGAGTATCTCGGAAGTGACCCTTGGCATCCGCCTTTTGGAGCGCTACAAAGAGAAACGGATTTAATCTTATGCCCTTAGAGATCCCTGAAAAAAACAAACGAAATATTTCAGACCACTTTTCAATCACTAAAGAGGGTTCCTGCGTCGCTTGCATCACACCATGCAAATCTGTTTTTATCTGCAAGGGGGTTAATTGTTTTGCATCCGCTATATTTGTCTTTAGTTTTTCAAGAAACTGCGATAATTTTTCGGTCGGAGGTGCCAAACTGGCCTCGTTCTTTCTTTGAAGTTGTTTTTGCTTTTGTATGCGCATGGCACGCGCAGCAAAAGCGATGATGATAATCAATCCTGAACTCACAGCGGCTATGAGTAGGGCCGGTGGAAAGACTGCCGCAATCATCGTGTTGACGGAAGCCACAGCAAACAATACGCTCATCACCGTATTATAGACCACCAATCCTTGTCTTACGCCTGCAAAAAATGCGTTAGGATTAGACAGGACCATTTTTGAATCACGAATGTTTCGGCTGTCTTCACACACCTGCATTTTTCTACCCAAATCATCTTTGATCTCCTGTTGCAAGGCTTCTGTATCTCTCTCTTCAACGGTCGCTGCCTGTGGGTCTGATAGACGATGCAAACACATAAACCCTAATTCTAATGCTTTACCACTTAATGCGTACCGCAGATCAGCCTCGCTCTTGTCCAATTTACGTTGCGCTTCAAGCTCCGTAGAAACACGAAAAACAATATTCAAAGATGAATATATAGCACTTAAAGTAAAGATAAATATGAACGCGGGCCATGCCAATACTGCCAACGTCATAGCACCCATGAAAAGATATAGCCCATCAATGACGCCACCATATAAGGCACCGGCTATTGCTATACGACGCAAGGCCAGTGATTCTGGCTTTATCTGATTTTCATAGTGCTTTATACTGGCTTGATTAAGGCCTGTCGCAGGTAACTCATGGCCCGTATTGAGAGTAATTATTTTGTTAAATTGCTGATCAGACAAAAAGAGAATATTCTTTTTCTCTTTGTTCATCTTATTTAAAGCTTGTTGCAACTGATTTGCATCGCGTCCATTTTCGATTTCATCACATTGACCATCATCATACACATAGTATAATTTTTGACCCACGAAAATATAACTATTTTTGTAATAATCCATATTTTGACTGGCTGGAAGAGCATCCAACAGATGAACTTTGGTCGCTTTAACTTCCAACAATAACGCCTCATAAAGGGCGGTCATCTTTTTTCGAGGCGCATCAATATACTTGCGGGTACCTACTCGATTGATAATCGATAAAATACCTAGTGCAATGCCAACAGGAACGATTAAATAACGCAAGTCTACATGAGCCACTAGTTTTAATGCTTGGATGGTGCAGCGAACTCCTCGATAAGCATTTTTTAATGCTTTGAAGGCGTTGCGAAAATCAGCCCAGAACATAACAATGAAGTACTTGATTGCGTTTTTTTCTTTCTCGGTATAATAGTTAGCTAACGCAGCAAACACAATAAAAACCAGGGAAGAAGCCGCAGCGGCGGCAATGCCCTCTGGCGTCATTAATGTGTCATGCATCATATCGGAAGAAGAGGCGGAGTCAGAACAACAGAGATCGATCACTACTTTGTATAAAGCACTAGCACAATTAAGACCATCGAGTGCTCCAAACATGAAGTAAACACTACGATTTTTATCTAGCCATAACGCAAATTGTCTACTCTCAGCACCAACTCGCTCAGGAGATAAGCCTTGCGGTTTCGTCTTGCTGTTCGTATCATCAGGCATGTGTTTTAATCACAAGCGTCGGCTAAGATGGGGGGCATTCTAACTCTTCGGGACTTAAATGGCAAGTAAAATTTCAAATTGCGTCAATAATAAACCAAGTTTCATGGCCCATCGATGATTATATCACAATGGCCTTAAGAAAAATAATTTATTATTTGCACCGGTTGCGATTTTAAGTGCAGCGTGGATGCGAATAGCGTGTATACGAAAGATTTTTAGCAGATAGCCCTTGCCAGCACGAAACCTCCAGGGCGGAAATGTCTGTTGTAAAAGCCCCCCTCTATGCGATGACCAGCAATCTGTGCGAAAATACACAAACCTGATAGGATTGATGATTTTAATCGTCCTATCTTCATTAGTGCATTAAAAACATGGCTTGTCTTCATTCATGTCAGGAGGAATCATGCGGGTCCATACTCTAGTCTTTCTTTTCTGGTCATTATTAGCGGGAACCACAATGGCAAATGATGAAAAAATGATATTTGGATACATTGAGAAAGCAACCTTGGTTGATAATCATTTAACTTTATCAGCAAAACTGGATACCGGGGCCAAATCCGCTTCGCTCAATGCAACCAAAATTTCTGAGGTTGAGGTGGACGGCAAACCCTACTTGAGTTTCACTGTACCAAGCAAAGAGGGCGATGTTTCCTTTAAATGTGCTTATGTGGGTGATGTAAAAATTAAGATCCGTGCGGGTGAAAATCACGTTGATCCTTTACTGCGAAAGTCTATCCACCGACCCGTGGTGCTCATGCGCATACGCTTGGTTGATAAAGAACGCCTCATCCGTGTCAATTTGACGAATCGTAAACGCTTTATTTATCCTCTCTTACTGGGGAGAGAAGCGATTGTTGCATTTAATGGTATTATCGACCCACGTTTAAAATACACCCACAAAACAGAAAAAGTGAACAAAAAATGAAATCCAACAAACGTCATCTTTATGGGCTTATTATCACCTTGTTTCTTGTTGGAACCAGCCTTTTTCTTTATCGCCACTTCATCCTTGACGTCCCCCTAACCAATAGTGAGAGCGTGAATAGCTGGATGGTAGAGTCCAACTTGCGCTTTATTGCTGAAAAAAACAAACCGGTGAAAGCCAGTTTTAGCATCCCTTATATGCCACCTAATTTTGCAATCTTGGATGAGTATTTCATTTCACATAATTACGGGGTAACGACCAGCCTAAGTGGTTACAATCGTCGAGCGGTTTGGTCTTTACGCCACAGTGCCGGGCACCAATCGCTTTATTATCGGGCTATTTTTCGTGAAACAGACAATAACGAAGCCTTGCTACCCAAGCCTCATTTTGCCAAAACGCTTCCTCTGGCTGAAAATGTAAAAACGGCTGTCGATACCATCAGTGGGCAAGCACATGAGTCCTCTGCTGACATTCAAACATTTGCCCAAAGCACGTTCAAAGAACTCAACAAACGGGATGGAAATGCCAAGCTGTTGGTGGGAAATGACTTTAGCGATGCCAATATCATTGCTGCGGCCATCACCGTGTTAAATCAAGCCAAAATTGTTGGCATGGCGGTTCACTGCATCCATTTAACCCCCAAAAATAAAGCCGATTTTAAATTATTTGCAGCAATTTATACTGGGAAAGAATGGATTTATATCAATCCCCATTCAGGGGTTATTGGCCTACCCCATGATTATCTGGTTTGGCAGTATGGCAATGATCCGATGTTTAACCTAACCGGCGGAAAAAAACCCCAGTTTTCCCTGACATTATCACCAACTCCCATGAACGCACTAAGCATTGCTAAAATGCGCGGGATACAAACCAATTCACAACTACTTCGCTTTTCCCTATTGCAATTACCCATTGAAATGCAAGAAACCTTTAAAATTCTTTTAACAGTGCCCATTGGTGCCTTTATTATTTTGTTGTTACGTAACTTTATCGGCTTGAGCACATTTGGTACATTTATGCCGGTGTTAATTGCGCTTGCCTTTAGAGAAACCCACGTGATGTGGGGCATTTTTTTATTCTCAAGCATTGTGTTATTTGGACTTTTAGCCAGGTTTTATCTTGATCAACTCCGTCTATTATTGGTTCCGCGACTTGCCGCTATTTTAACCGTCGTCATTTTACTCATGATTGCCATTAGTATATTAAGCCAAAATCTAGGCCTGGACTCCGGTGTGTCCGTCGCTCTGTTCCCCATGGTTATTCTTACCATGACCATTGAGCGGATGTGTATCACTTGGGATGAGCGGGGGCCGTACGAGGCAATGAAGTCTGGTGTTGGCAGCATGCTTGCGGCTGTTATTGCCTTTACTGCCATGAGTTATGCACCCATGCAATATTTAATTTTTGCATTTCCTGAATTATTACTTCCATTGCTTGCGATCATTTTATGGTTCGGCCAATACCGTGGTTATCGTCTCATGGAATTGTTCCGCTTCAATGCCTTGGCTGGGGCAAACTAATGTGGACGTCTTATAAGCGCCTGCGTGAACGCGGTATTTTAAGCATCAATCAGCGTAACGGTGATTTTATTCTTCGTTACAACCAGCGCAAGCTGTATCCTTTGGTCGATGATAAACTAAAAACCAAGCGCTTAGCATTGCATGCGGGCATTGCTGTTCCTCCCCTTTATCAGCTTATTGAAACAGAACATCATATAAAAAAAATTGATACGCTATTAGAGCCTTACACTGATTTTGTGATCAAACCAGCACATGGCGCAGGCGGCGATGGTATTATTGTTATCACTGATCGGGTTTTCGGTCGATATCGGCAAATCAATGGAAAATTGCTCACCACGCAGGAGCTTAGCTATCATCTCTCTTGTTTACTTTCTGGTGCTTATAGTTTAGGTGGCCACCCTGATTATGCGATTATCGAACGACGGGTCGTCGTTGATGATGTGTTTGCTGACGTGAGTTATGAAGGTGTGCCAGACATCCGCATCATCAATCTTTTAGGCTACCCCGCCATGGCAATGGCTCGTCTGCCTACGCGCTTATCTGGAGGCAAAGCCAATTTGCATCAAGGTGCTATTGGCACTGGAATTAGCATTGCGACAGGAAAAACGTTAGGGGGCGTGTTTCATAACGATACCATTGACTATCATCCAGACACCTTAAAACCTATCGTAGATATCCAAGTGCCATACTGGGACAAGATTCTTGAGATTGCTGCCAGCTGCTATGAATTAACCGGGTTGGGATACTTAGGCGTAGACATTGTTCTTGATAAAGATCATGGCCCCTTGATGCTAGAACTCAATGCCAGACCAGGTCTTAATATTCAGATTGCCAATCGTGAGGGGGGGCTTAAGCGTTACCGCGCCATCGAAGCACATGCCGCCCTGGGTAAAGAGTCAATCCCCGCACGAATAGCCTTCTGCAAACACCATTTCGCTCGCTAATTCATCGACTGATATTGATTGATCACAACATCAGACGCCATGCTTTTTTTTTATAAAATTTGTTTTTTTTAATAAAACCTTAAGAAACCCTTTGATACACTTCGCAGATATCATTCTCAAGTAAGTCAGCCATTGGAGTTAAAATGCCCGGATTAAATCTGAAACCTTTGATTAATATCGCCCAAAATACCAATATTGGTCATATTATTAACACATTATATCGAACATGGCTGTCCGGGTGGCTCTCTGAAATGCAGGGCGAAATTGATAAGAAAGCAGAAATAAAGTATGCAGCGGAATACCCCATATATTCGGCAAAACTAAGTCAACTTAAAAGCTGTCTGGCGGAGTTAGAGAGAGAGGAAAGCCATCAATCTAGAATATGGGCGTCGGGCTACTCGGATATCCAGCGTCAGAAAAACGAAGTACAGCAGCAAATATACAATTTAAAGGAGCCAAATAAAGCGATTATCGCTATAGAACTCCGTAAGGAATACACCAAGACATATAACGAAAAAATTTGGCCTCCAATAAAGTCATTCTTTGAAAAGACACTTAAAGCAAAAATCGAAGCACTTAATTTTGAGCACATTCTCAACAACTGGTTTTCAAGGCATCCTTGGCTTCGTGTCGAGATAAATAGCCAGTCCCTCAAAGATACGATATCCAGTCTCTTCTTAACTTATGTCATCGACGAATACTTGGTTTTATTTCGTGAGAAACCCAAACCTCAAAACTCTAGATGGGATAATGTGCCGTATAGTGCTCAAAACCCTGAATTCCTGTGGAGAGAAATGGACCTTGATTGGTTAGATAAAATCATTGAAGGGTATCCTTATTCAGATGCTAAGAATCGATATCAATTAAGAGCAACTTCTGATTTCCCGACAATGGGAAGAGCCATACTTTTTTCCGGGAATGTCCCTATTAATCACCCCTGGCACCGAGTTGACTTATTGCTTTTTTTAATAAATCGTTATCCTCTCCAAGAAAAAAAGCTTGAAGGCATCTCATGCATCAATATGGCCGCTTACCACATCGATGAGCTGGAGAATTTTAAGCACCCCCTTAAAAAGCACTTATGGGAGAATTTTGAACAGCTATTTATTAACATCCAAACAGAAGGTCTTCCTCTTTGGATTCTTTTAAATAAAGAATCCGGAGGTTGGGTTGCTTATGTCCCCACAAACTTAGATAAGATAACAATAACATCACAGTCAAATCTTGAGAGCACCTTAAAAGAACTTGTTCCAAAATTTAAACACATGAGGTTGGTTGCTATTGATAAACATGAACCATTAAATGATCTACTCCAGTTATCTCCTTCAACAAAATGGCACGCGGCACTGTTGGGCAGAATATTTCCCTGGATTAAAAAAGAAAGCGCTAAGCCCCCTTTAGAGGACTATCGAAGCAAGCTCTCTTTTTCAACACTGCTACACGATGTACTTGATGGCTGCTTGCTGCAATGGACACGAAAAGACGCAAACCTGGCCATGTTTTATCGCTATCCGATGGATGCACCATCTAACGAACGCTTATTAGTACCAAATGCTCTCTTGATCGATCTGGCCTTAGTACCACGGGATCTTGCTTCATTTTCGCCAATCAGTGCAGTATTAGATAATGTCGATAATAACAGGCTCACTATTTCTGAAGATCAGCATAGGATAACTCTCCAATCAACTGCAAAAACGCCAGCAACACCAGAGATGCTGGTGCAAGCACTATTCGTTGCGTTTCACCCCCACAACCATCCGATTACAACTCTTGCATTTCCACCCATAACGATGTCCCCACCATACAATCCTTGTATCTCGGCTTTAACAACATACAATACAACATTACAAAGTATTTCACTATCGACTTCACCTCGGTATTATGATAATGAAACCCTCAAAGACCTCATGCACTGTGCTGCTAGAAACCGTTTCCTTGCAGAAACAGATCCCTCTAGTTTAGAGCCAACTGCAAACCCCGGTGCAACGAAACGTGCCCTGTGGCGAAACACCGGAAAAGCCATTGAAACATTCTTCCGATCAATACCAATAGCCAACTCATTGGATTTTATTAATGACATCATAAGGTTTAATCCGACCTGGCAGGCGACGCATTGCTCACATGAAGCAAGAAATGGTTTGGCATCAAATAAATGGGCGTTAGCGCAAATAGTTCAAATGGGAACAAAGGGCTTGGATGCTATTTTTAATCACCTAAGGATCACCTATGCGATTCCCTGGGATAACCTGGACAAAGAGCCCGCACCAAATTTACCCGGCGTCTTTAACTTAAGTGGGAGTATTGCAGAGTCTGGCTCTGAATACCTAAAACACTTATCGACAAAAATTAAAGAATTTGATAGCCGATGCGCGCCCTTATTTAGCTCACTATCTCTCATTCTTACCGATGATATTCTGAGAGACCATCAGATTGATTTAATAGGATTAATCGAGATTTTAAATACCCGCTATAAAGCACACCCGACTGAATTAAGTGAAGTATCCTTGCATCATATTCCTATCAATGACCCAAATAGTCTTAAACTCATTACAGCATTAGAAGCCATGGCAAACGAGCAGGATTTAAGGATCCTCCCCATTATCCCTGCCTGGGATAGAGAGAGCCCCTTTGACCGTAACTTATCGAACTTAAAAGCACGCTACCGCCTGTTACAAAATAAAGTATTGGATAACCAACGATCCCCTCGGCATCAGGCATTAAAATCCAATTGTAAAAGTCTTGATGATGCTGCCGCTCGAACCCTAGACCCCGAAATCATTCTTGAAAATAAATCCTATCAACAACCACAACCTTTTGGTCCTAACGAGGTCATTTATCCGTTGATGGCAGGAACGCCGGGGCTGCAACAACAATTACAGCAACAAGAACAGCAACAACAGCAACAAGAACAGCAACAAGAGCAAGAACAAGAACAAGAGCAAGAACAAGAGCAAGAGGTTGTTCAATACAGTGGAAATGAAAAAGATTTAATTAATCGCAACAACATCCATATCAAGGGGGCTCCTTTATGGAATGAGGTAAAGGGAAAGATACAACAGTTATCAGGCTATAATGGCCAATTAAATCAATTGTTTTCTTTATGGGTAGGCAGTGAGGTCAATGCTCCTCAAGTTATAGAACAGATGGAACCAGACGCTGTTGCTCAATTAATGCAACATGCCAATCAATTTCGTTTAGGTATAGCAAAAGATAACCTCCCTCCCGGTTTTTATTTAGCGTCCTCACGATTTGGGGCCGGGTTGATTTTATGCTTTAGCAGAAAGCGCGAACTAAAAGATTTGAGAACCATTGACAGTCTTGCTTTAAAAAATCGCAATCCATTTAAAGTCATCGTGCACTCGCCAAAGAAACGCCTTGAAACCCGAGGTGATTATCGTCAGTTTAGTTCAATAACGGCTGATCCGAGCAAACAACAAACGGTCTGTAAATACTTAAGTAACGAAAGGATCGATCCGTTTCAAAGAGAAAACGCGAAAAAAACCTATCGCCTCATAAATGACCAAATGGACGTCATTGACCAAAATGTTTCTGTTGCGATGCAACGATGGGATGCAACAACAACCCTGCATGAGCCAGGCACGCTGGATGATGTTTTAAACATTCTAGATCTGTGGGCAGCTCAGCATGGTGCCAGTGAAGCGCTAAGACATGCCTTATTCGCTAAAGAAAGTCCTATAAGATTATCTGAAGAGAACTTAAAATCTTTTGGGCAACTCTTTAACCACTATGATATTCAAAAGCCAAGCTCAAGGCAGGGTTCTGAGCAATGGTTATTTCTAGGCGATCAAATCCTTTTAAATTTTGGTCTTGAGGCTTTTGGTATTTGGAAGCGCTACTTTCTAGATGTTTCAAAAAATTGGGCCGAATGGTTAGAAAAACCAGAAATTGATGCCATTGCCTTATCAATAGCAACCCTTGGTGGTGAAAATAACAAAGACTATCAGGCCATTTGGTGGATGATGATAGAGGCTCAAGGCCGCTCGACAGGGCATCAACGCTATGCTGATTTATGGTATGCCTTTCAAAAAATATTAAAATTTGCTGAGCGCCAAAATTTAACCCTTCGTAAAGAGGTATTCTTAACGTATTTTTTAAGCCCCGAGGTTCTCAATGCTAATTTCAATGCCAAAGTCTTTTTAGATCGCCTTCATGAAGTGCTCAAAAAATCACAAACTCTATTGGATAAAGAGATCACCCTGCAGCGCATACTTGACGGTATTCCCGAGGCCGATTGGAAACATAACGGCTGCTTTTATGCATGCAAATATGAGGAATATCCTTATTGGCAACCTCGTTTAGAATTAACAACCTTTACTAAAACATCTGAGGCGCCACATCTCGCCCCCAGTTATAAGACAGATTGGGCCCACTATGAAGCGGTATTCAAGCCATTACTTCAAGCATTGCGCTTTGCCAGTCACCGTATGCAACTGCCTGTCAAGGATTACGACGTATTTGAAAACCTTCTCTCTTCAAATTTTAAGGACTCTAAAGAAGACGGATTGTTACTTCGACTACTCACGGCATGCCTTGCTTTAGGGATTGATAGTATCAATGAATTAACTGATGACAACGTTAAAAAGACAATCCACGTTTTAAGAAAATTGGACCCCGCCTATCTTTCTTGGTTTAACTCTTGTTTGAATTTAGAACAAAAACTGTTGCCACAAACATTGCAAATGCAATGGATTGATATAGCAAGCTTTCTGTCCGTGATAAAAGAAATTGATTTTTTCACCTTGAAAGACAATTTATACACCCCAAAACGCACACTTGAGTTCATTAATGCCTGTGGTCGTGCATTACGTTATTATCATATTTATTCTCCAAAAGCCCCAGCGGAATTATTTATGAGACTGATTCAACGCTCCCTGCCTGACCCTTTAAAGACTCCTCTACTAACGACCTATCCTTGGTTAGTCGACAATGATGCCTTATTCTCTATATGCTCTACTCAATATAAAGGCAATGCACGACTCCAACTAAGAAGGCTTGAAGAACAATTTCAATCCATTGATTTTTCAAGAACAACTTATTTTCCAACAGCTGAGGACATCACATCCTTTTTTGAAACCATCGACTTATTACAGCCAGACACAAGGGCCATGGCGGAAAAAAGATCGGAGATAGTTGCCCAATTAATAACAAAGGGCTGTGTCATCACCCAGCAGGATGCGTCATTTAGACAGCTCGAGGAGACAGAGATAAGGCGAGCTCTTCAACACGTCGATAAACATCTCAACCCCAATTTTAAGGCTGATAATTTGCGCCTATTTACCAAAATGCTTAGCAAGCATTTGGCTGTTGAGGCTTCCGTGAATGGGTGGGCACAAATAAAACCATTATTAGACCGACTCGTGCAACTTGATAACAAGCCCTACTTTAATGAGCTTTCGCAAATTCTTGGTAAATTGATAACAAAGGCTTCAGGAAAAGGCGAACTGCCAAAATACTACTCCGCAAATCAACTCCTAAGCTGGCTTGACTCCCTCCTGGATAACGACAATTGTAAAGCAAATCATTACCCCACCAACTTGCTCGAGCAAATCATAGCACATGGCCTTACAGAGCCCTCGATGAAGTTTTTAAGCTCTGATTTAAACCAATTAAGTAATGATAGTGGTAACCAAAGTCCTCGTAAAATTAAACAAATATCACTGTTTAATTTACCCAGCTACTACAAACCAATATTAGTCAAATTAGTGCTTTCCAGCAAAACGACAGCCGATGAAACATTTGTTACGTTAGTACAAAACACGATGCTAAACTTACATCAGAGCAAAGCGTCATCTGAATGGATAACTCGTATAACGAATTTAATATCTTTTTTAGCCACGGTAAAAGAACCTCTAAAAACGAAAGTTTTTATAAATTTAACCGCAATGACGAGCGAAACCGAACTAGCAGGCTTATGGCAACGAAGTCAAATTAAATTAATTGATAAGGTCCTAGCTGGGGCTATTCAGCCCTCAAACCTCATCAGTTCGTTTTCTTTGGATGGGAAAGATCCTATCAAGGTAATCGCGGCAGAAGCCCTGGTGGATTTTGAAAAAGAATCACACCTACTCCCTTTGTTGCAGGAAAAACTGATAAAAAACCCTTCCCTTTCCAAAGAATTAGCTAATTATTATTCAACGGATCCGCGTCCTTCTCTCACTCAGCTGATTGACTTATTAAATACATTCTCTACAGCCAGCAATGTGATTCATCATTTTGAAGCGGTCGTACAAGGTTTAACCGCGGAGGGTAAAGAAAAACGCCATTACAGTTTAACACCAGAAGATAGCCATAACTTAAAGCGCTCTTTAAAAAGTTTAAAACGCAAAGGAAAAGATTTTATCACGGAGGAAGAGAGTAGAGAGCTACTTAATCTTTTTTACTTCGCGAATAGTTTTAGCCAATTTAATATGCTAGATGGTCTCTATCTTATAAACTTAAATCATCACTTGCAGGATGCCTTGTATGAACTGAAGACGACTGAAAAAGGCTCTACGTCTCATCATCAAGCCTCAGCAAAGATGCTTGCCTGCATGCGTGAAATATTATTGCGCAAGACCGGTAAATGGATCAATCACACACAATTGCTTGATCTTCTTTATGCGGCCATGCACAACGATGAAAGTTTGTTACACCAAGTTCGCACAGGACAGGGTAAAAGTATTATTACCATCATGCGTAGCGCCTATTTAGCACTCACAGGGTTTGTCGTTCTTGTTACCAGTGCCAAAGAAAGTTTATCCAAACGAGATCATGAGGAATTTGAAGGGTTTCTGGATGCCATGAATATTCCCCACGGATACATTACATCAAACTCACCTGCCAGTGATTACAAAAATAAACCAGAGATGGCGGGTATAGGGGCCGTTAACTATGCGACCACTGGTAACTTTAATCTATTTCTCGCCACACACGCATGGCAAGGAAAAACGCCTGTTGTCATCAACAGTCAGAATCATGTTATCTTCAATGATGAAGTTGACTTTAGCCTTAATGAAGACACAACTCAGCATAATTTCTCCGATGCAACAGACGGTGATGCGATTTATAACCTAGATGAATGGGCTTATCGGATAGCGTTTGATTTCTATAAAGAATATCAAGACAACTTCACAAAGGATTCTTCCGGAGTGATGCTTGTTTCAAATACACGCCACTTGCAAGCGCTCTGTAAACGCTTACAAGACGCCGTTAAATATGCGCCTAAACAGTCCATGTTTTTTACAACCTTTATTTTACCTGCCTTGTCCAACGATCCAGAACTTGTCGAAAAACGCGATCAACAATTAATGCAGTTACTAACCGCTGCAAATGTTGCTGATTCGCTCATTGAAAACGTTAATTTTTGTATAAGACCTGACAAACAGATCGTTTCTGGCGGAATGAAAATCGACACTCGTTTTGCAAAAGTCATGATTGATAACCAGGTTCGCGATGGCTCAACTTATAGTGACTTGGTTCAGCAAATGTTACACGTTAAGCTCAATAAAGAAGCTGCAGAAAACGGACAGCCACCAAACTTTTTTATAGAGCCATTATCTGTGATTGTTCTATCACGAAACACACCTGATTTATTGAAACAGTTCACTAAGATAGAAGGCTGTACCGGAACTGCGGGAAGTAAAGAAGAGCTTAATAAATATAATCGGCTTTTCGGCATTGACCATGTCATAAAAATTGCACCGCATGAAGAATCAAGTTCAGTGCATCGGGAAACCCTTTATTGTCAATCCTTTGATGAACAAATTACCAATATCATCAATACGATTGTGGCCCATCGAGACAGGCCCATATTAATTACTTGTCAAGACGATATTGAGGCCAAGAAAATACATGAGGCTGTCATAACCGAATTACAAAAACAGCCAACATTTGATTTTAGAGAGAAAATCAAACTAGATACCAACAACAGCGGTATCTCTGAGGCCGATGTTATTGGGCCTGCAGGCCTTATGGGATCTGTTACCTTTAGCTCTCGATTAGGCCGTGGAACAGATATCAAACCACAATGCTCTGAAGGTTTATTCGTTATCCGAACCTATCCAGCAATTCCGCGGATTTCTAAGCAAGAGCGCGGCCGTCAGGGACGAAATGGTGCAAAAGGAGTCTGTCAAGATATTATCAATTATTCCAAGGTTGAACGGATATATGACTATTATAAAGATCTTACCGTTCATGCAGATAGACTAGCCGCTATATATGCAGAAGAAGGCGCTCACTTGGCCAAAAAACTAGAAAAGCACAAACAGGCTCAGTCAACTAAATACACCTGGTTAGACGATCCAATAAAAAATGAAAAATATCTCAAAACACGAGCGCTTGAACGCTTAAAGAAAGAAATAAAAACTAAAAAAGAAGTCTATCTACGTCGAAAAGAGGCCTTATTGGCGACCTTGTCTGGCCAAATACTAGATGCTTTAAACCATTTCACAGTAAACAATATGCCTTTAGAGCACCGTCGATTAAAAGAGACGTGGCTATTGTGCATCAAAAAAATTGGATCGTTATGGGATATGCGACTTGCAGGAAAAACCAATGACAACGATGCCATTTTCACAGACTTCTTTAACAAAGCCAATGACTGCTGGAGTACAGTCTGTGATAGTTCTCCCCTGTTGGACCGACTGGCCCTGCTTGATTTAGTAAACTCCACTGATAAATTGGCTAATAGTGGCAACGATATCGATGAGATGATTCAAAAAGAATCTTCAATATGGCAAATGAAGCTCCAAGGCAACAACATTATAGCTAATGATGAACAGCCACTCCGTGATTTAAGAACAAAAATAAGAAAGCTAACGTTGAAACTGCACCCAGATAAAGTTGCGGCAACTGAAGCCGATAAAAAGAGACTTCAAGAGACTTTGAGTTTAATACAATTATTAGATGATTGTATAAATAAAGTCTCGAGCATTATTCCACCTCCAGTGCCCGAAGAAAACCCTGCTGGCCCAATGGCAAATGATGAGTCATCTGCATGGGCGATAACCATTGCCAAGCCTACACCTGTGATCGACATGAGACAGAAAGATATGCCAGCTTCTATCAATTTTTATCAAAAATATGTAGCCGGTTGTCAGCAGCATTATTTTTCCGAGAAATGGCAAACAACCACCCCAAGAGAAACAATGATTGCTTTGTTTGGTGAAAAAAATAGGGGCCTGGATATATTGTATCAACAATTTTATAAAGCCAGTTGCTACCCGGTGGACTCACGCCTTGGAGCAACAGAACAAGCGACCCGACGGTTACGGCTTGAGAAATTATTGACAACGCTTGGCAAATTGCTGGAGTCCACGCCTATTTTTTGTATTTCCTCTACCATGTTAGCCGATGTTATTAACGATTTTCTAACGTTAAACCCCACTGATCCAACCAACGATGATAATTACCTTCGCTGTTTAGATCGATTTTTCAACCAAGATTGGATTACAAAAATTCAATTGAATGGGCTACAACCACAAGAGGTAACTAAAATTGAAGCCCTATTGAGGTTGACCAGAACGATAACATCAACCCATTATATAGGTGATAACGACGCAACTCTTCGGTTTATTGACCATTTGGGCGATACCATTCATAGCCATTTCTGGAATAATCTTAATGATAAAAAATTCCTCACGAAAATAACAACCGTTCTTGCAACAGAAAAAGCGGCGACTGGTATTTTTTATCGGTTTACCAATGCCGCTGATGTTGGTGAGCTCTTGCGTTTAATAAAAACGACGTCAAAGGATGAGCCTCTAAATATACTAGTAGCATATCTTAAAAACCATGAGAAAGCGGTCTCTGATGTTCCTCAAACACTCAGACCATTGCTTCACTTAACCTTGCAGCCTGAGGCCAAAGAGACTTATCTGCCAGCACCTAATTTTATCAAAAGCACAGATGCAACACTGCAAGCCCATGTATGGCATTTTTTAAGACAACATTATCCTTGTACAGAACATGAAATCACCCAACTACAACGATTGCTATCCGATCCCAGAACGCAGGGATGGATTGCTGAAGCCTTGGCAGAATTACCCCCTTATATTCCGTTTTCATCAATCATGGAGACGCTTAAATTTAACCCGGGTGAATATAATCAAGAGGACTTAAAGCAGTCCATTCAAGACTTAAAAGCAACGGGTGATGCCTTTAATCAATTTCTGATAGGGCGAGAACTCATCCCATCCACACATCTGTCCGATTTTTCGTCCAGTGCCCACAAAAAATGGCAAACTCTTTCTAAATGGATCCCTGCAAATGCTCGCCAGCTATTCTTTAACCTGCTCCATGAGGCAAAGCTTGTACCATTAAATACCCTACAAATCGTTACAAACGCTTACTGTTCAAAAAAAATAAATGATGTTAAGGGATTAGCTGAGATATTGGAATCAACCAAAATCATTAGTAGGTTAACCAATACAAATCTCCACCAGCCGCTATGGAATCAGGTCGAGCTAATTATGACCAATTCTCCTGATGCAACAACATTAAAATCCAAACTAGACCAATTAAATATCTTTGTTAATCAGATCACTCCAGCAATTGATGAGATCTCTCATGAGGAATTCAATGGACTTTTAAAACATAAAGACAACATTGATGACAACGCAAAAATGACTTCTGCTATTAAAAAGGATGTCATGGTGCTCCATCATATTCGAGATTTTGAAAAGAAATACGAAATCCCCTTGAGTCAATCCTATCTAGAGATTTTAAATAGCGATCGTTTAGTCACCGAAAAAGAAAAAATCGCAGATCGATATCTTCACTTTTTTAAATGGTTAACGACAAAAAATACGCAGAGACAACTTGAGCTCGATAAAATCGGGCTTGTCCCTCTTGTGAACGCTTACTTTTCACAAGTGACGGCTACTAATCAGCCTCTCGTTACTGACGTTCAGTTAATAGAAAGCTTCGATGTTATCTTTGATGCACAGGCATTAAAAACCAACCAAAATTATGCTGAACTTTTTGCGTTTAATGCGACGAAAGAAAACCAACAAAAGCGACAGAAGATCATGCAATATTTGCATCATGGTCTCATCGACCTAGGTCAGGAATTCAAGAATAGATGCTTTAGAGAATTTACGGCATTGGCTAAAAAATTAGTCATGCCATTCAGCAAAGTAAAACCTCTGGAGCGTCCAAAAATATATCGAGAACGCTATCAAAACATCCGTCGTTTTACACAAGAAATCTCAGGCTATATTGCGCATCCTTATACAGCAATAAAACAAAGAGCTGCTCAAAAAGATCCGAAAAGCATTGCCATTTTGCTTGATGGAAAAAAGGTGGATGCCTATATCGCTTACCAAACAGATCGTTACAGTAGTTCTTGGTTTATAAATAGAGATCGTCGTACTCAAGCAGCGACATTATTTAATGGTTTAGGTGTCATGCACGCAAACTTCATGGATAAGGGAAGTATTGTCACCTATTACGACAAAATGCTTGGACAAATTTGGGAAACACAAAAAAAGATCATTACGAGCGATGAGAAAAAAAACCGAAATGGAAAAGGGTACAGTCGTCTTTATGATATCTGTACAGAAATGTTTATCACCATTGCACAACAACGCTTGTCTGAACATGGTATTTCAAACACCGACAATGGGAGTTTAGGTGCTTTATTAAAAGAACAGTTCAAATTTAATTTTAACGCACTGAAAGCGATATTGCCTGCGAATCATCAACTGCTAGAGACACTAAGTGCGCTGGAAGAAAGGACTCTTGCAAATGATCATTTTTTTCAAGAAAACTCTACGGAATATAGTGAGTTATCAACAGTGATTTCTAATTTGGATTTAAAATCGATCCCTCGCTCTGCCCACTGCTTGGTCAACAATTTATCTTGCTTTTTAGGCATGCTGAATCATAACGATGTCGAGCTTCATACTGGTTTGGCGATGAGGTAAAAACACAAGGGGGTTAGTCTGGAACAACCCCCTTGTCAAATATATCAGAACCCGTTGCCTGTTTGATAAAAAATCGTTTTAAAGGAGGTAACTGATCACAAGCATTTAACAACACCCCTCGCAAAAAAGTTACAGGGGGCAATGGATTTGCAAAAAATGCTTTGAGCCCTTCTATCAGGGCAATCAACGTCCATACGGCGTGCTTGCGCTCACGCTGATAGGCCCCAAGCATTTTAGTTGAAAACACAGGCGTCTTTGCGGCATCGAGCAAAGCTAGCCATGACGTTAAATCCGCCAAACCGAGATTAAGGCCCAAACCTGTCAATGGATGAATGGTATGAGCCGCATCACCCATTAAAAGCCAATGACGGCCACTGTATACTTTGGCGTGTCGCATGGATAAAGGAAAGCGACTGCGATTGCCGATAAGCTGACACGATCCCAATTTCTCCTCAAAGGCCTTGGCTAGCGCCTGCTCAAATGGAGCATCTGAAAGAGCCATCAAGGTTTTGACCGTTGTTGGTGCTGCTGACCACACAATAGAGCATTGATGACCATCAGCCAGCGGTAAAAACGCCAACGGTCCAGTTTGATGAAAGACTTGATAGGCTGTTGATAAATGTGGTTTTTCTGTCGCAACGGTTGTGACCAAAGCCTCTTGATGATAGGGCCAACCCGTAACAGCCACGTTCAATAAATCGCGCATGGCCGAACGAGCGCCGTCGGCGACTATCATTAGTTTTCCGTGCCACTCAGAGGTCCCATCACTAATAATGACCCCATCCTCTGCGAGGGTTACAGAAGTCATCCTGGTCTTTTTAAAAGCGTCTATGTCTTTCTTACGAATTTCAACCCATAAGGCGTCCTTGATGCTAGCCTCTTCCAAAATAAAACCTAAATGACTTCTACCAATCATCCTAGCATCAAAATCAATGGCACCCCCACTCGCGGCATCCCAAACATGAATTTTTTCATAGGATGGCACACGTGTTTTATCCATTAGTGGCCAAATTCCAAGCGCCGTGAATAATGCGATAGAGGCTTGATTTATCGCATACACCCGTGAGACGACGGCACCATCAGACGCATCAAACAATGCCACAGAATATCCACGTTGATGCATAGATAATGCGGCACTCAAGCCAACAACACCCCCACCAATCACCACGACATCAAAAGATGAGCTCACAAGAACTCCTTCTGGATGGGAATCCCACAAACCAAGTCAGGAATCACCCCGCCAAAACCACTGGTGTAACGAGCTAGCCATTTTTTAAACAAGGGAACATGGTCTAACATTAAAAGCCCAAGGCCACGTGCTTGTCCTAAACCAGGCAAGGTACTTGAAAATAAATCAATCAAACCCTGAGTCAATTGGATAATGCTGGATTTATCATGACGACGAGCGTCTTGATAAGACTGTAGCATATCAGAGCCCAAACCGTGGCTTGCAATACATTCGGCTAAACTAGCCACGTCACGTAAACCAAGATTGAACCCTTGCCCAGCTACTGGGTGCAATGTTTGAGCCGCATTGCCTATAAACACAACTCGACCTTGAACTTGTCTGGGCATTTGCACTTGTCGTAAGGGAAAACAATGACGCCGACCAACCCTCACCAATCGACCAAGACGATAACCAAACGCCTCTTGCAAACCCTTCAAAAAATCACCCTCATTCGCCTCCATCCATTGCCGTGCGTCATTCTTGGATAAGGCCCACACCATGGCGGCTCGTAACCCCGATAATGGTAAAAAAGCCAAGGGGCCAGAGGAACTAAATCGCTCGTAGGCATTAAACGCGTGTGGACGTGCCAACCCAATGTTTGCGACAATCGCATGCTGATCATAGGCTTTAACGGTAGCCGCAGCACCACAGAATTGTCGAACGGCAGAATCAGTGCCATCAGCCGCGACTATCAAAGCGGCTTTAATCGTCGATTCGCCGTTAATCCCTCGAATGGTTGCTACCCCATTCATGGAAGAGCAAGCAATCAACGTGGCTGGCGCCAAAACCTGTTGTTTATCCAAAAGGGCCATTAATGCACGCTGAATATATGGCATTTCTACCACATAACCCAATGGTGAATCACTGCTGCCAGATAGCGTTGCGCGACCAAACCGAGACCGTTCGGAGACCTGTATTTTTTCAATGGGTGTGGCATGTTCTTGAAGTAATGGCCAGACTTGAAGCATCTTTAGAATAGCGACACTCGATTTAGAAAGAGCGAGCGAGCGACTGTCAAAATCATCGACGATGTGGGTCGTATACGATTTGGTCTCGATGAGTTTCGTTTTAATTCCAAGCGATGACAACGCAAGCATCAACGACGCACCGGTCAAACCGCCACCAACAATTAAAACATCCACGGATTCATCAATAGGTTTATTCATTTTTTCATGACATCAACGCTTCAAGAGCAGCCCTCTCGGAAGGTAACTCTTTAGATAATACGTGACTCCCGCCTTCTATCACTTGCACATCATCCTCAATACGCACCCCTATCCCCCAAAAACGACTATCTACGCCTTCTAGTCCCGGTTTGATATACAACCCGGGCTCAACAGTCAATACCATCATAGGCTCCAAGACACGCCATTTTCCATCTATTTTATAAGCACCCACGTCATGCACATCCAAACCCAACCAATGGCCTGATTGATGCATGTACATTGGTTTATAAGCCTCACGCTCTATCAACTCTTCTACAGAGCCTTTCAATAGGCCTAGATCAACTAATCCCTGTGTTAAACAATTCACAATGACTTTTTGTATTTCATCCCATCTAGTCCCGGGTTTAATGCAGGCGATCCCTCGTTTTTGAGACTCGAGCACCAAGTCGTAGATCAACTCTTGCTCGTGACTAAACTGACCACTGACAGGAAACGTGCGCGTGATGTCAGCGGCATAATTTTCATACTCACCACCCGCATCAATCAATACCATCTCTCCTTGTTGCAAGGGTCGGTTATTATCTGTGTAATGCAAAACACAGGCGTTTGCTCCTCCCGCGACAATAGAATCGTAAGCCACGCTGCGACAACCCCCACGATAAAACTCATACAGCAGTTCCGCCTCCAATTGATATTCATTCTTTGCAGCTTTAGCCGCCCTCATGGCACGCTGATGCCCTTTTACAGAAATAGAAACCGCGCGCTCTATCAATTTTATTTCGTTTACACTTTTAATGAGACGCAATTCACCTAAGAGCGGTCCTAAATCACAAAACGCCTCCGGAGCGACGGTTCCTCGACGCACCAACCCTTTCACGTCCTGCCATGCCTTTAAAATCTGCTTTGCCCAGCATGGATTTTTATCCAGGGCATAATATAGAGATTTTTTACCCGCGATAAATTGAGGCAAAAGCTCTTCCAAGCTGGTTATGGGATAAGCACAATCGACACCCAAAATCTCACACGCAGCCTCTTGGCCTAATCTTGGCCCCGTCCATTGCTCAGCCAGCGGTGATCGTGGTTGATTAAATAAAATAGCCTCAGAAGCGTTGCCCCCGGTGATTATTAACAGGGCTTCTGGCTCAGAAAATCCTGTCAAATAATAAAAATCACTGTCTTGTCGAAATCGGTAATGTGCATCACCATTGCGCAATACTTCATTGGCTGCGGGGATCAAGGCAATCGCATCAGAGGGAAGACGACTTGCTAAGGCAGCACGGCGTGCTTGAAATTCTTGGATGGTCATCATCGTCGTATCCTTTTAATGTGCCGTTTCAGAAGAAGAATCATTGGAATGATTGGATAATAAATCAGCGCGAATATGTAAAACGGCCATTCTGGTATACTCACTAACCTCGATAAATGCTCGCTCATCATCTTCATCAATGTCCAATGCGCTGTAATCAAGACGTCCAAATTCTTGTATGTGTTTTAGTGACTCATGCGTTTCCTCATCTAATTGTTCTTCGCGAACCCCGGCCATCGTGATCCCTTGTCCAAAACCGATACACCATTCACTAAATGCTTGGGCTCGCACAGACAATGGCTCCTCATCCTCGGGCAGAAATAATTGAAACTCAAAATCAAAGCGTTCTAGTTGTTGCTGACTCACCGCATACAATGCAAATAATACCAATGCTGGTGCGCGCACAACTTTATTGGTTGTATTGCCCATGATGGCACGTAAATAGGAGGTCCCTTCCTGTAAAGCACCGGCACATAAATAACCACACATCAATCCATGCAGTTCACTGGCTGAAAAAGGCAGAGCTAACGATGCAATGGAATCAACGAATCCACGGTAGCTTGGTAACTGCAATATGGGAGAAGTATCTGACATGATGAACCCTGTTAAATCATAGAATAATAACCGATTTGATGGCATATGCCAAAAGTGCTGTGAATCGCTCTCACTTAAGAACATGTCAAAAAAGATATTGAGGACTTTGTTACTGAACAAGTAAAAGCGCATGGTATGGCAACTCTAGTAGCCCTTCATGGGGTTTTCAATTTAGACAAACATCCGCATCGTCCAATAAAGACGGAATGTTCTGATCTTTCTAATAGACTCATCTGTCCTATCTCGCGTGAGGTTATGACTGATCCAGTCGCGACTCCCGATGGATTTTTATATGATAGAAAGTCGCTTGTCCAATTATTTTCATCAACAACAAATCCAACAGCGATCAGTCCCATGACCAGAACGGAGTTAAATAGCAGAGTATTAAACTTTGCTACATCCAAATATGTCAAAGAAGATATTGATGCGTTTGCTGCTGAAAAAGAAAAGCAAGCTTCACAAGGAACAGCGGATGGGATGGCAGAGCAGCCCTAAACGGGTTTTTCAACTAAGAGATTGTTGGTCGTGATGCAACATGGTTGTGCTTCATTTTCTGATTGCGAACCAAAGCTCACTTTTCTTAATAATACTGCCTTTCGTATGCCGGGCACGTCGTTTGCACTCCTTTTATATGAATCATAAACTATGAAGTCAAGGCGCCAGTGTCTCAAAAAACGCTCGTGTCACTTTCAGAAGTCCTGTTTAAGGGGTTTAAAATCCAATGGTACGAAAACGTAGGCTAAGGGCTAAGGTTCGGGTATAGCTAAAAATGATTAATGAAATTCAATGGGATGGTGGCCACTGTTGTGCCGCATGCAACACGCGAAGTATTTGAACGGTAAAGGTGTCTTCTTGGTACACGATGATATAATTTGCCCACATGACCAATTCCCTGGTTCCTTCTATTCGACCAGGACGGCCAATTTTAGGGAAATCTGGCAGTTTTGCGACTTTCGCTTCAATATCATCCTTTACGCGCTGGGCTGCATCTGGGTTGTCATCTGAGATATAGTCTACAATCGCTAAAAGATCGGCACGAGCTAAAGCTAACCATTCCAATTTAGGCACGGCGACGCTTCCGGTCAATTAATGTTTGTGCCTCGTTCATCACCTGTTTATGAGATACGGTGGGGCTCGTGTCAGCCAGAGCCTCTTTCACCTTGTCACGGAACCAAGCATCATGTGCTTTTGGATCAGCCGTTAATCCAACTGGCAAGCCGCCTTCTTTGGTTATGCGAGTCAGCAAAATACGGACGGCATCAGATACAGTCAAACCGAAACTTGCAAGATTTTTCGCGGCCTCTGCCTTCAGCTCGTCGTCTACACGAACATGCAACATTGAAGTATGAGCCATGATGATTTCTCCGATTACTATTTATACTTGAATTATATATCTCAATTGAGATACATTCAAGTTGTTTGTCGCGGACAAGTCTATTTGTCCGCAACAGTGGTTGTGTCTAATTTTATTTTGTATGCCGTAGATCGACCTATTTCTCGACTTTATGAAAAATTCCACCTACCGATAGGGGTCGGAATGACCGTATGGCCACCCCGCCCTCCACACCGGACATACGGTTCTCCCATATCCGGCGTTCCAGTCGGTAGTTTCCTCATCGAGACCGGCTCGCTAACTCAGCATGCGCTTCTCTCATTGTGAACAGCCCTAGCGTCGCAAAAAATATTTTTTTTGCGATTTATGATACCTTATTTACACCGGGTTCCGGCTTCGCCGGGAACCGCTGAAGTGCTGCTAATCACTGGGGCTATTCCGATACTCCCACCTCAAGTGATGTCGGGTTCTGCAACCCTCGAGGCAAGCGATTACCGCGACTGCCGCGCTCTCCTCGATAATGCTCCAGATCAGCGGCTTTTAGGGTGAAATGTCGTTTCCCCGCATGCACGGTCAATGAATCATTGGGCATTATCATTTGGACATCGACAATCAGTTCTTCGCGTTGTGAGGCTTTCGCACTCGGAATATGCATCAGTTTGTTGCCTTTACCACGTGACAATACAGGCAATGCGCTTGCTGAAAAAATTAATAAGCGACCGGCGGTTGTGATACAAGCCACTTGCTGTTCCTCACTTAACAAAAAATACCGGGGCGATAATACTTGGCTATGTTCTGGTAAATTAAGACAAGCCTTGCCGTTGCGATTTTTCACATAAAGCGTTTTTAATTGGGTTATAAATCCATAACCAGCATCATTGGATAATAAAACCCAATCCTCAGGCTCACCGCTGATAAGAGCACTAAAAGACGCATTATCCACTGGATTTAATTTCCCGGTCAGTGGCTCCCCCTGCCCACGAGCAGAAGGAAGAGCATGGCCAGGTAACGTATAAACCTTCCCTTCACTATCTAAAAAAATCACTTGTTGATTCGTGCGCGCATTGGTTTGAGCTTTAAACTCATCTTGCGCTTTATAGCTCAATTCGCGCCCATCGATGTCATGACCTTTTGCCGCTCGAACCCAACCCTTTTTGGATAAAATAACCGTTATTGGTTCATTGGGTAAAATATCCTCATCTTTCAATGCTTGAGACTCTTCACGCTCTGTGATGGGTGAGCGTCTTTTGTCTCCAAAATCATCACGACAAGCCACCATTTCCTCTTTGACTTGTTTTCTTAGTAAACTCTCACTGGCCAAGACCAATTGGATATTATCTCGTTCCTGACTTAACTCTTCATGTTCAGCACGTAATTTTACTTCTTCCAGTTTTGCTAAATGGCGTAACTTCATTTCAAGAATAGCTTCTGCTTGCCTATCATTTAACTTAAAACGCGCCATCAAAGCCTGTTTGGGTTCGTCTTGCTCTCGAATAATCGCTATCACCTCGTCAATATTTAAATAAGCAATCAAGAGGCCTTCCAATACAATGAGCCTATCAAGAATTTTATCAAGCCTAAATTGGAGCCGTCTTTTAACCGTCGAAATTCGAAACACCAACCATTCTCTTAAAATCGTTAACAGATTTTTTACTTGTGGCTTTCCATCCAAACCAATCATATTGAAATTAACACGATAGCTGCGCTCAAGATCCGTGGTTGCAAACAAATGGGACATCAAAGCAGCAATATCGACTCGATTTGAACGGGGAATGATCACCAAACGCGTGGGATGCTCATGATCAGATTCGTCGCGCAAATCGTCCACCATCGGTAATTTTTTTTGTTGCATCTGCGCGGCAATTTGTTCAACAACTTTCGCCCCGGATACTTGATAAGGCAATGCCGTAATAACGACATTGTGGTTTTCTTCGGTGTATATGGCACGCATTTTAATCGACCCATTCCCCGTTTCATACATACTTTTAATCAGTGCCGTCGGCGTGATAATTTCTGCATGGGTCGGAAAATCAGGTCCTTTGATAAAGCGTGTAATGGCATCAAGCGTCGCATCGGGGTGATCCAGCAAATGAATACAAGCGTTGGCTACTTCGGTCAAATTATGTGGCAATATGTCAGACGACATCCCCACGGCAATCCCCGTTGCTCCATTTAATAATACGTTTGGCAAACGCGCGGGCAACAGTGAAGGCTCTTCTAAGGTTGCATCAAAATTATCAACCCAATCCACTGTTCCAAAAGCCAACTCAGACAATAAGGTTTCCGCATAAGGCGATAACCGTGCTTCCGTATAGCGCATGGCTGCAAAGGATTTAGGATCATCAGGAGAGCCCCAGTTGCCCTGACCATCCACAAAAGGATATCGATAAGAAAAAGGCTGCGCCATCAAGACCATTGCTTCATAACAGGCCACATCACCGTGAGGATGAAATTTACCTAACACATCCCCCACGGTGCGTGCCGATTTTTTATGTTTCGCTGTCGATTTAAGACCGAGCTCCGACATTGCATAAACAATGCGTCGTTGGACCGGCTTAAACCCATCAGCTATATTTGGCAAAGCTCTGTCTAAAATGACATACATCGAATAATCGAGATAGGCTTTTTCAGTAAATTCAGTTAATGGTGTTCGCTCTATCACAGAGTTCATAGTTCATTATCCCGTGGCTGCACACTCTAAAATGGTGCCTAAAAGTATGATCCTAGTGCATAGAGCACCTTTAAGGCAAAATTATTTTATTTTTTCACCGGCTCTGCCTTGTTAATAACCACACTGACAGAGTGTGAATAACTTTTTTCTTTTGATTTATAACTAGGACATCAAAAAAGTAACCCATTGATTATAATGAATTAATTACAAAGTTGTTCGACCTGATTGATACCTGAGCTGTGGATAACTATGTGAATCAATGCGAATAAAATCCGCTAAGTCCTTGTATATATATAAATTAAGCATCTTCTGGGGCCACCACTTGCGTTGCTTCAACCTGACTTAAAACATCCAATAAAACATGGCCAAATTGCTCACGAAAAGCAGCCGTTAAGTTAGCCGTTATCGCGACCAGCGGGCGCTTTGTTTCACTATTTCTTAAAAAACAGACATCAAACACCGATTGTACAACAGTAATCGGATACGGGTAATCGGGGGTGGTTACAGAAGGTACGCCAAATAACGTCGCATGGGAAGGGGTAGACTGTTCTGAAAAGAAATTATTTAAGATGTTTACATTGATCAAAAAATTCGCTTTCCTATCAATGGTTGCAAGCGTTGCGCAGGCTTTTAAAATGGTTTGATTCACATGCAAGTAACGTAAAACTCCTCTAAATACTGGGCTCGCCAATAAGTGAAGCAACGGTTTTAACAAACTTTTTTTACAAGGCAACCGTCCGATTGCGGCTAACTTTAAAAGGCTTGATGCCCGTTGATATTCTGTCGTTTCAAGCGTAGAACGCTGTGCTTGCTTTGCAAATGCCACAAGCGTTTGTCCTTCTGATAAATCAAGCTTAATGGGGTGTATACGAAGAAAACAGCCAATGACACTGTCATAGTGCGGGTTGTCCCGCGTTGATTTTACCGTATTCATAAACAATTGATGTGACAATGGCGGCTGATCCTTTGTGCATATTTTTAAAGCGAGGCTAATTGCGCCACATAATACGTCACTCAATGTTAGTTGTTGATGAACGCAAAATTGACGCACGTTTATAAGGACACGATCGGGTATTTCAATATAGGTTGTAAAGGGCGCTTTCTCCGGGGACAACTCTTTAAGAATGTATTTTTCTGGGAAACAGAAAAAACCGGCGTCGACTAAATAATGACTCCAGAACGTGGCATCAGACTCAGAGTATTCGTTAAAAAGATGCTGCTGGTGCAACACGTAAGACCGAAATGGCTGAAAAGACTCTGTGGCATTAACCACCTGATGATTGGCAAAATAAAGATACGCATTTGAAAGTTCCTGGAAAAAAATATCAAGCGAGCGCTCATCTGCGACCAAATGAGACAGGCATACTTGTAATTCATTTTGGTTGTCTTTTAAATAAAATAATTTGGCAACAATCATTGAAGCCTTTGAACGCCACGAGTGATGGTAAAATAATGTGCTTAAGGAATCACAAAGCACGGACTCAGAATCAACAGCATCCAGGTGAACCAATGAGGTCTCTGTCCATTTTACGACAATATTCCTGCATTGTCGTTGCAGCGGATACAATCGATTGATTTTATAAGACAACACTTCATTTTTTTGTATCACCACTTGCAATGCCAAATCCAAGGCGACTTTATCTAAGGGACCCTGAAGACGTTTGCGAGCAACCACATTCATCTTCTTTAGCTGCGGCTCAAACACTCTTGAAGCCCAGAGCATGAGTTGAAAATCATTAAGCGGCAACCAGCGATGATCCATGCGTACTAATTTCTTTTCGAGCGGCTCCGATTTTTCAGTCTGGTCAACAAGCAGGCCGAATTGTTCTATGGTAGGCGCATTATAAAAATTAGCTAACGTGATATGCTTGCCAATTTGTTGAGAAATTCTTGCGATGATTCTCGCCGCTAAAAGCGAATGGCCACCCAAGTCAAAAAAATTATCATGAATACTAATGGTTGATAATTTTAACTCTTCTGACCAAATAGCAATTAACGACAATTGAGTGGGGGTCAATGCCAACAGTTCGGTGGTCGAAGACGTACTTCGCTTGGAAGGAACAGGCAGGGCCTTCCTATCAATTTTACCACTGTTTGATAAGGGTAATTTTTCTAAGAGGATGACTCGCTTCGGGATCATGTACCCTGGTAAACTAACCATTAAATGTTGAAACAATTGGTCTTCAGAAAAATGTGTACGGTCTGACAGCGATAAATAAGCAACCAATTGCTCTTCATAAACAGCCACAGCACAGCCAAAAACGCCCGGGAATAAGAGTATTTGTGCTTCAATTTCTTCAAGCTCAATGCGATAACCGTGCAATTTAATTTGATTATCTGTTCGGCCAAAAATAATAAATTCACCCTCAGGGGTAACACAGGCGATATCTCCGACACCATATAAACGACCATTGATGGCCCCTTTACAAGCCACAAATCGGGCACTGGTGAGCGCAGGATTATTCACATAGCCTTCTGCCAAACCAAGTCCACCGACGAATAATTCCCCTTTTACATAAGGGGGGAGCAAGTGATTGGAGGCATCCATGACCCGCATTTCCATGTTTCCAATCGGCTTTCCAACAGTAATGGGCTCATTGATTTTAATTTGTTTTATTGAGCACCAAACGGTTGCCTCTGTTGGTCCGTACATATTCCAAAGTGCCGAAACTTCTGCCAGTAGTCGCTGTGCAAGCGCTCTTGTCAACGGCTCTCCACCACACAAAGCAACCAAACCCGGCTTCCCATGCCACCCCACGGCATGCAACATGTTCCACATCGCGGGAGTCGATTGCAACAACGTAATGGGATATTTGTCCAATAGTTCTTTAATACACAGTGGATCTTTATGCTCATCATCATTGGCTAAAAATAATGTTTTCTGGTTCCACAAGGGCAAAAACAACTCCAAGACGGCGATATCAAATCCGACGGTTGTTGTCGCCAATAAAAGCGCTTGATCTTCATTAAGAAAATGTTGGCTCATGTTGGTTAGAAAATTATTTAATGCAACCCTTGAAACTTTAACGCCTTTGGGTTTGCCAGTTGACCCTGATGTGTAAATGATATAGGCAAGACTGTTTTTTTTAGGCAAGGGGGTGGCTTTGAGAGAGCATTCACTGACGGCCGGGCACTCAACGTCTGACAAATTCAAAAGCAAACAAGGCAAAGCTTCATAGCCCTCGGCTAATACACCATCAAAAAGCAGAGCCTGGGCTTGGCTATCTTCAATGATCGTGCGTAATCGCTCTGGCGGGGTTGCTCTGGAGATAGGAATGTAGGTGATATCAAGCCATTGCAGTGCTATTAGGGTTGCCAGTAACGTCGGAGTGCGCGCAAGACATATCACCACTCTATCATGCACCTTCTCGCACAACAGAGCTTTTAGACGCAACACATCCACATACAAGGCTTGATAGGTTAATGAAGAGTCAGACGTCAAAATAGCTGTTTGATCCGGAAATGCCAACACGTGCGCTAAAAATCGTTTAATCAGGTCTTCTTGAACAGGAAAGCGCTTCCCTTGAATAGGCTGTAAATGCTTCTTTTTGGTTAATCGTAATTTATTCATTGGGGGTGATTTTAATAGGCATAATGATAAAGATAGCTTGTTTTTTGATAGAATGACAAGATTTCTGATCGATAACGGCACACCTCCTTCGATTCACTCGATTTCGCAGTTTTTAATATCTAACCGGGATCCGTTCGGGCTAAGGAGGCGTTTACGCCGTCTCGAAGCGTATGCAACAAGGCTTCGAGACAGGGCTAACGCCCTTCCTCAGCCCGAACGGCACTGCCATTAAGTTAAGAGACCTTGTCATTCCCGCGCAGGCGGGGATCCATCCCCGACTCGGGCTAGGTCCCATAGCGGAAATGGATCCCCGCCTGCGCGGGGATGACAGTCTTTCCTTAACTTAATGGCAGTGTTCCTGAGCCCGAACGGATCCAGATAAAATGAAAAACTGCGGAATCTAGTATTCAAGATGCAACCCTTCAAGACGCGTGCTACGCACGCGCCTCAGGGCGAACGACTTTAGAAAAAATGGCTAAACTCGAGAGAGAATGTTTCACCTGAAAATGCTGCTGACATAAACACGAAGCAAGAAATAATCGCGGCTAAGCAACAATAACTGGTTCTAATTGATGCTCCGAATGTCTGGCTCTAATTGGATTGGACGCAAAGGCTCTTCGGATACTGGTTTTTTTGCCCCAGAATGGGTTTCTTTCAGAAACATGGATAAAATCACACCAAGGACAATCCCTGCGGGTACAATGTTTAACGCGAACGTGTAATCACTAGCTGTGTAAACGTGCAACCCATTCACCAAAGAACTCTGCGTATGCATATCCAGTAGCCTTCCGACGATGGGAGGAAAAACCATGCCGCCAAGCATAATAAACATATTCGTGACTGCAACCGCTGTGCCTGCCATTTCTGGGGGGTTGGTTTCTTTCCCTAATGCAAAACAAAGTGGGTGTGCCCCACAACAAAGACCGGCGACAAATGCAATCGTGGAGAGTTGAGTCAGTGTAAGGCCTGGGTAATAAAAAATGAGATAGAGTAAGAATGCCGTCAAGGCGCTGGTTATCATCAAGGGTAAACGGCGACGTTTAATTTTATCGGAAATTACTCCGATAACAGGCCCGCCAATAATCCATCCAAGAAACGTAAACGCAGAAACATTGGCTGCTTGTTGAGAGGTGATATGGTGCGCGACCTTAAAATAAGAAATACCATACACATCTAAAAGAACGATGGAAGGCAGATAAAGCACACAACCAATGATGCCGATGATCCACGTTTGTGGGTTTTTAAAGATGATCCGTAATGCACGAAATAATTGGGGCATGGTCATGGGCTTATGCACAACATGGGTAAAATGATTGGGTTCATTAGGACGAGATTTCAAGGCAAAGAAAATCAAAAAAGCAAGCACCAAACCAACCACGACAGCGACCTCTAAAATCGGTTTATAGCCATAGACTTCCACCACTCGAGCTAAATATTTTTGTGATAGGGCCCCGCTGCTCATACCAATAGCGGTTGTTAATCCCGCAGCTGCAGCAAATCTTGTTGGAGGAAGCCAGATAGACGCTAATTTTAATACGCCAATGTAAGCAAAAGCAGTCCCCAAGCCTATCAGGAAGCGGCCGACGCACGCCTGAGAAAAGTTATCTGCTGATGCAAACACACTCAGACCTAGCACCGCAACTAAACAAGAAAAAAACAACACCAAACGGGGCCCAAATTTGTCATAAATCATTCCGGCTGGAATTTGCATGGGCGTGTATGCAAAATAATAAAACGAAATGAGGGTCCCAAACTGCGTAGCAGAAACATTTAATGATTGTATTAATTCATTCTGCATGACACTTGGCGAGCTGCGAAGAAAATAATTGAAGCAATAAAACAACATGCCAATCAGGCACATGAGCCAAGGAATATAAGTGCTGTATTTGTTTGGTGTATCGTTGGTCATGGTCATGTTCCCCTGGCGTGTAAGGTCTGTGGGATAAGTTAAACGGCGTATCAAAAACCACCTATGATTTTAGGTGTTTCCTAGCCGTTTTAATAGCACGAATTTGCGCAACGGCACGCGCCAACTCCGCTGCAGCCACGGAATAATCCAGATCGGCGCCTTTACTTGCAATGGCCTCTTGCGCACGTGCTTTCGCTGCCAATGCGGCCTCTTCATCAAGGTTATCCGCGCGCAAAACGGTGTCTGCAAGGATGGTGAAATAAAACGGTTGAACCTCCAACATTCCACCAGAAACATAATAAATTTCTTGCTCATTATTAGGCAAGGTAATACGGATTTCACCAGGTTTTAGCATGGCTAGCATCGGCGCATGGCCTGGTGAAATACCAACTTCACCAAGCTCGGCTGTCGCGACGACCATGCTTACAATCCCTGAAAAAATTTCACTCTCCGCAGAGACGATGTCTAGGTGTGCTGTGATTGCCATGTCTGATTGCCTCATAAGGTCTTCGCTTTCGCTATGGCTTCCTCAATACTACCCACCATATAAAACGCTTGCTCCGGTAAATCATCGTAAGTCCCTGCCAAAATCTCTTGGAAGCCTTTAATGGTGTCTTTTAGAGAAACATATTTTCCAGGAGAACCCGTAAATACTTCTGCTACGAAAAACGGCTGGGATAAAAAGCGTTGAATTTTACGCGCTCTTGAAACCACTCGTCTATCTTCTTCCGACAACTCATCCATTCCAAGAATAGCGATAATGTCTTTTAATTCTTTATAACGTTGAAGCGTTTGTTGAACTCGGCGTGCCGTATCGTAATGCTCTTGGCCCACAACCAAAGGATCTAATTGACGTGACGTTGAATCGAGAGGATCCACCGCAGGATAAATACCAAGCTCTGCAATTTGACGTGACAATACAACCGTGGCATCCAAATGAGCAAACGTCGTCGCTGGCGATGGATCAGTCAAGTCATCTGCTGGCACATACACGGCTTGAATAGACGTAATGGACCCTGATTTGGTTGAAGTAATACGCTCTTGCAGCATACCCATTTCTTCAGCCAACGTGGGTTGATATCCCACCGCTGAAGGCATACGACCTAATAACGCCGATACTTCCACACCGGCTAACGTGTATCGATAGATGTTATCGATAAAGAGCAATACATCACTGCCTTCATCACGGAATTTTTCTGCCATGGTCAAGCCAGTCAATGCGACTCGTAAACGATTGCCTGGTGGCTCATTCATTTGTCCATAAACCAAGGACACTTTATCCAATACCTTGGAGTCTTTCATTTCATGATAAAAGTCATTGCCCTCACGAGTTCTTTCACCAACACCCGCAAAGACCGAATAACCTCTATGTTCGATAGCAATGTTACGGATTAATTCCATCATATTAACGGTTTTTCCAACACCGGCACCACCGAAAAGACCTACTTTACCGCCTTTTGCAAACGGACAAAGCAAATCGATGACCTTGATTCCTGTTTCAAGCAATTCTTGACCGCCAGCTTGGTCTTCATAACTGGGTGGTTTGCGGTGAATAGACCAATGCTCTTCAGCATCAATTGGGCCCGCATCATCAATCGGATGTCCTAAGACATTCATGATTCTACCCAGGGTTTTCTTGCCAACAGGGACTTGAATTGAATCACCGGTATTTACGGCCTTAAGCCCACGCTTCAACCCCTCTGTGGTTCCCATGGCGATGGTACGAACCACCCCGTCACCTAATTGTTGTTGCACTTCAAAAACCAAATCACCATCGACTAGTTTTAGCGCATCATTCATTTTAGGCACGTCTTCTCGAGCAAACTCGACATCAACGACCGCACCAATTACTTGAACAACTGTTCCTAAGCTCATCATTTACCCTCTTATAAAGCGTCTGCACCACCGACAATTTCCGCCAACTCTTGTGTAATCGCGGCCTGTCGGGCTTTGTTATAAGCCAATTGAAATTCTTTAATTAATTCACCTGCATTATCGGTAGCACTCTTCATTGCAATCATTTTAGCTGCTTGCTCACAAGCAATGTTTTCAACGACAGACTGATACACTTGCAATTCGATATACCGCTCCAATAATTCATCCAGCAACTCTTTGGCATCTGGCTCGTAAATATAATCCCAATAATGTCCCATGGCTCTGCTGTCTTCATCAGCGACTGGCAAAGGCAGTAATTGCGTTACCGTGGGTTTCTGAGTCATGGTGTTTACAAACTCGTTGTATACCACATGCAATGCATCGATTTTACCTTCATAAAACGCATTGATCATCACGGATACCACACCAATTAAATCTTTAATTCCTGGCGTATCACCCAAATGATCGGCAGAAGCCAATACATGTCCACCCACCCGCTTGAAAAAAGCTTGGCCCTTGCGCCCGATGACACACAAATCAATTTCTTTACCCTCTTTGTGCAACGGTCGCATGAACGCCACGGTCTCACGCAGTAAATTGGCATTTAACCCACCACACAAACCGCGATCAGACGTGACCACTATCAGCCCAATACGCTTTACATCACGCGCTTTTGTGAACGGGTGATGGTATTCAGAATTGGCTCTTGCAATGTGTTTGACGACATTGTAAATTTTTGTGGCGTAAGGCTTGGATGCGCGCATTCTTTCTTGCGTTTTACGCATCTTGCTTGCAGCCACCATTTCCATCGCTCGCGTGATTTTCTGCGTATTTTTAATACTTGCAATCTTTGAGCGGATTTCTTTTGCACCTGACATCGTTTTTTTTCACCTATAAACGTGTTTACCAACTACCGGTTTTCTTAAACTCTTCTACGGCGGTTTTTAATTGAGCTTCGATTTTATCGTCATAGGCGCCAGTTTCATTGATTTTCTTCAACAAGGCGGCATGGGTTGCATGCATATAACTTTGCAAAGAATGCTCAAAGGCGGACACTTCAGCGACAGGAATGTCGTCTAAATACCCTTTATCAACAATAAACAACGAAACACCCATGTCAGCCACACTAAAGGGGGAATATTGCTTTTGTTTCATAAGCTCTGTGATTCGTTGGCCACGCTCCAATTGTTTCCGTGTCGCTTCATCCAGATCCGATGCAAATTGTGAAAAGGCTTCTAACTCACGAAACTGCGCCAGCGCTAGACGTGTACCACCACCTAATTTCTTCATGATTTTGGTTTGTGCAGCCCCACCCACCCGCGATACAGATAAGCCAGAGTTGATTGCTGGGCGAACACCGGAGTTGAACAAATCCACGTCAAGAAATATTTGACCATCAGTGATGGAGATGACGTTGGTTGGTACAAACGCTGAAACGTCACCGGCTTGCGTTTCAATGATAGGCAATGCGGTCAAGGAGCCAGTTTTATCCGTTACTTCTCCGTTGGTTAAACGGGACACTTCGTCAGCATTAATTCGTGCTGCCCTCTCCAGCAAGCGAGAGTGTAAATAAAAGATATCACCAGGGTATGCTTCACGGCCAGGAGGACGTCTTAGCAAAAGAGAGATTTGTCGATAAGCCCAGGCCTGTTTTGTTAAATCATCATAGACGATGAGCGCATCTTCGCCACGCTCCATGAAGTATTCGCCCATAGAACAACCCGCATAAGGTGCTATAAATTGGAGGGCCGCAGCATCAGAAGCGCCTGCTACAACAACGATGGTATGGTCCATCGCGCCGTGCTCTTCCAACTTTCGGACAATATTCGCTACTGATGAGAATTTTTGACCAATGGCGACGTAAACACATTTTACGCCGGTACCCTTTTGATTAATGATGGCATCAATCGCAATCGCCGTTTTACCGGTTTGACGATCACCAATGATCAGTTCGCGTTGGCCGCGGCCGACAGGGA
>Ga0214923_10000611_pt1 | contig 53121 bp, 58 predicted proteins | sample LL1510_MetaG_FD_177993 | JGI IMG/M metagenome (GOLD analysis project Ga0214923, IMG submission 177993) | Freshwater microbial communities from Lake Lanier, Atlanta, Georgia, United States - LL-1510 | ecosystem: Environmental > Aquatic > Freshwater > Lake | place: USA: Georgia | collected...
ATAAAAATAAAAATAAAAATAAAAATAAAAATAAAAATAAAAATAAAAATAAAAATAAAAATAAAAATAAAAATAAAAATAAAAATAAAAATAAAAATAAAAATAAAAATAAAAATAAAAATAAAAATAAAAAAATATCGGTAAAATCGCCATGTACGTGCAACAAAATTGATTCATGGTAAAATAATATTACCATGGTAGTATTTTTACAAGCAACTAACTAAGCAACTAACTAAGCAACTAACTAAGCAACTAACTAAGCAACTAACTAAGCAACAACTAACAACGCAATGTCAACAACAACAATACCACGTGTCGAAGTTCCTCACTTCAGAAAACAGGTCGAAGCAATTCGCGGAAGCACATATACTTTCCAACGAGCACTAGGTGATTTAATCGATACTCCGATCTTCTTATCTACAAAAATATCCATTCAAGTATTACCATCCACTGATGGAAAGGTAAACACTATTCTAATTCACGACGACGTTCCGAATGGATTTGAGAACATACGCAAACAAAGTTCTGCAAATCCATTCAACATGGGACATGAACGTGAAGGACAATCCTGCGATAACGAAACATCCCAGTATGGAAGAGGTATGTCAGAGGCTTTCATATATACAGCTGACTCGGTCGATGTCTATACTCATTCCATTCCCGAAAATCGCAACGAAGCTGCTAAATATCATATTGCATTCGATTTCAATGAAATGGTGCATCGCAATTCTGCATCCGAATCCTATGAATTTTCAGCATATGAAACCATAGATGTCGAAACATTCCAGGCAAATCATCCATATGAATTCGGATCAACCATCATTCTATCGAATCTACGTTCTAACATAGACAACGCACTTAATACTACCGTTGAAGAATGCGAAAATTTAATAATAGATACCATTGCAAATACCTATACTACTATACTAGCGAAAAACCCACATTTAAAAATCACAGTAAACGAACGACCTGTTACTATTGACAATGTCATTTCTACTAAAATTATGAATGATGTTCAATGCAATGAACGTTTGATAACATACAAGGTTATGGTTACTATACAACCCAACGATAAAGGAATCGATGAAATCAAAGCGATTTCATACAAACGCGTAGGAAAAAGTGTTACCTATGGTAAATTCAACCTAGAAACCGAATCATTAGAATCGCAACCAACCGAGTCTGCTGATTTCGTTAGCGCACAGAGCAATATCGATGCACATGAACTCGTTTTCGAAGCAACATCCACTGTAGATACTCCTCTTAGCGAACATAAGTTCAAAAATCAAATTCGCGTGATTCGAATTGGTAGAAACCACGGTGATGTTCCACCATTAACAAAGTGTATTAACGACGGTTACAATAATCACCAGTTCAATTGCATCCGATATGACAGCAAAAAACTCAGTCCATTCATCGGTATTACTAGTGACAAACACGTTCAAAAACGCGATAACGTGTTATACAAATTTCTAACTGAAATCCATAAAAAGCTTACAAACGATTTGAACACTCGAAAAATGAGAAAAGATACTTCGTCCGAGGAATCTTCCATACAATCAAGTCGTTCTTCTCGCAGAGGTCGTCCATCTAAAAAAAATACTATTTCAGTTCAACCGGTTGCAGAAATATCACAAGCAATAGACAGTCCACAACAATCCAACAATGAGGTTATCGATGCAATCAACAATATTACTGCAACTCCACCTCCACAGGATATAATGGTGCCACCGCCTACGGAAGATACAAATAATAACATGACACTACAAAATCATGTTATTACTACCACTCAAGAAGATACGCCAGAGATTCAAATCGTAAACCGTTCAGCACGCGAAAATCGATATGTAAAAGCGCCGGATGCGCGAATTATGCTCGATAAACTATCTGAATTTGCCCATAATAGTCCACATATTAATATTATGGATGATTTGTTATCAATAGTGTCGCATATTGCAAGTGAACGAGGAAATCACTTGTATTTGCTCGAGATATTACGAAACGAGTATCGACGATACAATGATAACCAAAACGTCATGGGGGGTGCTATGTTGTCTGAAGTCTATGTCAAATATATCAGCGAAGATGATTTGTTCGTAAATTCTGAGTCAACAGTATAATACTATTTTATAAAAAATACCCACAAAACCTATAAAAATCGTGTATTTTTTTTGCAAACACGCGGATTTTACAAACCTATCGCATTTTTCACAGTACGAGGTACATCATAATTACCAATAATATATTTCGTAATTGCCTCATTTGTCAACAATAACATCGCGGCTGTGAAAATAAGTTCTCGGTCATATTTTTTCAATTCGGGTTTAGCGAATGGATTGAATCGAATTATCAAAATCAAACACATACAAACTCGTATTATACTACTTAATGTTTCAACGTATTTCGCATCAACATAAACAACGCCTAAAAATATAAATCCTAACAAAATATGAACCCCCATGAGACTCATTAGAAAAAAATGACTTATATTTTCAATATGCATATCCTGTAATCTGTGTAGATATTCTATATAAACTATATATAAAATATTTACCACTATATTATAACAACCATATGAACAATTATGATATCATAAAACAAATAGGTAAAGGTAAATTCGGCACCGTGTATATGGCGAAACACAAAAAAAACAACGATTGTGTTGCCATCAAATGCGAATCCGTGGACAATCCCTACAAATCCATCAAGCACGAAACCACTATACTCAATTATTTATATCGATGCGGTTGTAGATGCATACCGAAAGTGTTATACTATGGTATTCACGAAAATCAGATGTGTCTAGTCATGAAATATTTCACGATTTCATGGGAAGATTATGTAAAAACTTCGCAAATCAATCGTAAACAACTTAATCGCATTATGATAGCGTGTATTAATATTTTAAGAGAAATACACAAACATGCGATAGTACATCGCGATATAAAACCCGCGAATTTCATGTACTGGGAAAAACAATTGTTTCTCATTGATTTTGGTATGGCCATCTCCATGACCGAAGACAAATCCGAAGAACCCATGAAACAACATATTGTAGGAACGCCTAAATACGTGAGTTATTTCATACATTGTGGTTATGAAGCCATACCTCGAGATGACCTGATTTCACTAGGATATGCATACATGTCATTTTTGAAGAATTTACCATGGTCTATTCAGCCCTCGCAAAATTCAACTATAACACAAACTCATATTACACACCCAGACAATGTATTTCGGAAAAACGAAAAATCGTGGGAAAAAATGAAGCATCATTGTTCTCAGGAATCCAATTTGCTAAATTATTTTGAATATTGTTATCATACAGACCACCCGATTGATTATGATTTCTTATGTAGTTTATTTTTGTAAACAATCCTGTGGATTAATTTATTTGTCCATATGAAATTGCATCAGCCTTATTTTTTCTACCATTATCTGATTTTAATTGTGCAACATAATTCTTCAATGCCTCTATCCATATGGTTTCATAATAATTGTAAATAGATGACAATTTTTTGTCGCATTTATTAGGACTATTACAAATGTAAGTTCGAATTGCAAATACTTTTTCATGGGGTGGTTTTGTATTACCCATAATACCATTGATGTATTCACTATTATTTTTAGAAATTGAATTTTCATCAATATTATTGCCGTCTCGGTCTTTTATTGGCGCAATTCTGATATATGCTGCAATACTATTAAGGCAATTTGTGCCTATATCATTATAAATCGACGTCGATATTTTATTGTTTTTAAGAATGTCATATATTTTTTTTATTTTTGTAAAATTGTCTATAGTAGAATCATTTAATATTTTTGTTATATTTTGTAATTCTGAATCCGTTGGATTTTGTACAATATCTAACCCTTCTTTCGAACCCGGTTTTATCATAATGGAAAATATCAAACTTATAATAATTATTATTATCAATAATCCCACGGATATTATTTTTCTAGATTCCATGTTATATATTAGATTTATAAAAAAACAATATAAACCCAATTGTATAAATAATTCATAATTGTAATACTACAATGACTGATACAACTACTGACAATGAATTAGCTAGATTAATTGGTATGGTAAAATGGTTCAATAGTAAAGCAGGATATGGTTTTATCACTGCATGTGAGGGGGACCAAAAAGGAAAAGATATTTTCGTTCACTACTCCTCTATCAATGTAGACAATCAGCAATACCGTTTTTTAACTCAAGGTGAATATGTCGATTTCTCATTAGTAAAATCCGATTCTGAAAAATACGAGTATTTAGCAAAAAATATAACTGGTGTAAAGGGTGGTCCTATTTTATGCGAAACCCGCAGAGCACAATTCAATGAAAGACGTGTTGTTGAAAGAAGACCACCGGTTGTTGTTGTATCAGAAGCAGAAGAATCCAGAGAGGATGGTTTTGTTCAAGTAAAACCTAAAACCAGAGGAAGACCACGTAAGGCTGCTCTGTAAATTTATTAGATAATTATCTTTATTATAAATAGTGTTTTTGATACTATTTATAAATGTCCAAATACTAGTCTATACAATTAGTGTAATAGCTCTAGTTTATGCGTATGTTTTAACAACATAAAACATAGACAAATAGTAATAATACAAATGCAACATGTATTGAAACTATTTCAATCAAAATTAGAAAACGTCCAAAAGGCGGAGGTTGCTAAACCCATGAAACTACACGAATCCTTCAAATTGCCCATTACCTATTTAGAGAACACCTACGAGTTATCCCCCGTCGTGTCTTCCGATTTAGAATTAATGACTACGCAAAGCGATTCGCAACCCATGTATAATACATTATTCCGACCATCGCACCACTTTGCGGAAAATATGATTCCCGAATGGAACACCCATTTCACGGACAACGTCCCCTATTTGAAAGACACGCAAAAAATCATACAATCCATGGATGTCTATCGCGACACTATCAGCACCGTCAATTATTCGATGGATGCCGATAAATGCTCGAACATCATGGAAATATGGGACGCTGCAAAAAATGACGATACCTTCATGGACCGTTATTCTTTTATTGATTGGGACATGCTAAAGCATTTGAATGAATCCTCGAGTTTTCTACAGGGCATGTCATTGTTGCACATTATGTCCCCTCTATTTTCATTGATGCTCCCATTTTTATTTTTATTTTTCCCATTTTTGATTTTGAAATTTCAACGAATTCCCATCTCCTTCGGGACTTATTTAGACATGTTGAAAACCATCGCAGGCAATCATATTATTGGAAAAGCCCTGACGAGTATACAAGGCAATCTCAATGCAGAAAAAATAGCGTATTTGCTATTGATGGTGGGCTTTTACGGCTTTCAAATATATCAGAACATCAATGCATGTCGCCGTTTCTATAAAAACGTCCGAAAAATCAATACTTATTTGTATGATTTGCGCGCTTATGTAGGCGCTACCATCCATAAAATGGATGTTTTTGTAAACATGCATGAAGATAAACCAACGTATACACAGTTTTGCGAAAACACAAAAGCCCATAGAAACACCCTCAAACATTTTTGTAGAGAACTGGATGCAATACAACCCTTCGACCATTATTTAGGAAAAATGTCCGAAATCGGATATATGATGAAATGTTTTTATCGATTCCATTCAAATACTGCTTATGACACTTCATTGCGGTATTCATTCGGGTTCGAAGGATACATTGATAATCTAAAAGGTGTTTTTGAGAACCTCACAGATGGAAACATTCATTATGCCTCTTTTTCACAGAAAAAATCCTCGCGATTCGTAGAGCAATACTATCCACCTCTATTAGAACAATCTGGCGGAGAAGTCGTCAAGAACACATGCGGGTTTGATAAAAATATGATTATTACTGCACCGAATGCTGCAGGCAAGACCACGATTTTGAAGACCACCCTAATCAATATTATTTTTTCACAACAAGTGGGCTGCGGGTTTTATGATTCATGTGTTCTCAATCCATATACCCACATTCATTCTTATTTGAATATTCCAGATACATCGGGACGTGATAGTCTGTTTCAAGCCGAATCCCGTCGTTGCAAAGAAATCATCGATATTGTTAGTGAGACCGATGAAGAGAGTCGTCATTTCTGTATTTTTGACGAATTGTATTCAGGAACCAATCCGACCGACGCCGGAAAATCCGCTTCCGCTTTTTTGAAATATTTGAGCAAATACTCAAATGTGAATTTCATGTTGACGACTCATTATGTGTATGTATGCAAGAAATTCAAGAAGTCGAAGAAAATCTGCAATTACAAAATGGGAACGGTGCCTAACGGTGCCAACGGATTCAAATTCACGTATAAATTAGAGCCGGGGATTTCTAAAATCCAGGGCGCTGTCAAAATATTGAAAGACATGAATTATCCGCAAGAGATGATTGATACCATCGAGAATTCTCGCAGCGGGTAATTGAACAATATAATTCGACAAATTTATAATGTTCTAATTGACTAACTACTATTTTGACTCACATATATCATTTATGAATTCCAACAGGAGAACATAATGAAATCGCGCCGTCTTTTTTGATTTCTTCAACTAATTTTTTAGGCGCTTTTTCATAGAAATTGTCTTTGAGAACGTCGGTCTTTTCCCCGAAAATATTTTTCCGTTGATTCTCAAAAAACTTTAGCAATTCTTTGTTGTCTTTGTATTTTTCTGCTAAAGTTGATGAGATTTTTTCACCAGGTTCTAACATGGTTCCTTTGCATCCTACATTGCAATAAATCGTTTTGTTGATTTTATCGGCGAAAGCCAATGCTTTTTTATCCACTGTTGTAAATTTCTTGATGTTTTGCATCCGTTGTTTCAGTTCATCTTTGTCTTTTACTTTTTGTTTTGCCTGTTTTACAAAAACGGAATACAGGTCTTTCGCATCTGCTATCATTTTTTGCTGCTTCTTTTTTAGAAAAGATTTGCATTTTCGGGTGGTATTTTTGTCGACGGCGCCACCGCGACGGTTGCTTCGATTTTTGCAAGTTTTCGGCATTTTATATATATTATAACATAATATTTTGTATATAGGTCATTTCAGAAATATCACAATCTTCTCAGCAGTTTCGCGATGAGCCGTAACGTGAACATTCTTATTATACATGTTTAGTTGCTGTGGCGCCACGTTTTTGAATACAACCCTAGCAATACCATTCATATCTTTCAGTAAATCATATTTACCCCCATTCGTGTTCTCGGACCCATACCCAGACAATATATAACACATTTTTCCACCAGGTTTGAGGACATGATAGCACAACAGCATCGTTTTTCGCCAATAATTTTCCAGCCATGCCTCGTATGTTGGGTATTTCGACGTGGATTGATTTTTACCGGCATACATTTCAAGGCGGTAGTAGGGTGGACTGAAAAAGACCACGTCGAAATAGTTTTTGTATTTTGCTGAGAATTTAGGGTCCAATATCAAGTTCTCTGAGGGAGAACAGAAAATCGTCGTTGTTTTGTCCGGATAATTCGTGGTTGCAAATTCCACGGTCTTTTTGCAGACGCCTGGTATCACATCCGTTCCGACATATTCAACCACGTGAGGAGATTCTAGAAATCCATAACAATAGGATGACCACCCGAGCGTAGGAGTGAAAACTCGGCAATTCGATTTTCCGCGCAGTATCCCATGTGCTAAAGAATAAGGTATCATAGGATTCATGATGGAGGCACGGAAAAACAGGGATGAAAATACGCTCCCTATGCGACCTTCGCGAAGATAATGCAGAGAACTCGGGGTGAGAATTTTATAATCAATTACCCATCGTAAATATAAATCTTCTAATACTTCCATATAAGTCCGCACATTTGCAATCCCCGATTTCGTATTTTTCAAAATGTCTTTGTAGTGCATGTTTCGAATGACATTTTTATAATGAACGGCATTATCATTATTCAGTTCTCGCAGTTTCATGGGAGGGTCCTTTATCTCGATGGTGCCAACATCCAATGAGGTATTGTAAAAACGAACTAAATATTCATCGCGTGTTTGAATATGTTTATATAACATTCTCAAATCATCCACAGTAACATTTTTATTGTCGATATATGTCAGCAATGGTGTTATACTATTATTTGTTCGGACTTGTGCGGTTCTCAAAAACCTGGAAAAATTTTGGGATGGTCCTTCAAACAAATCTAGAAACTGGTTTTGCGTTATAAATTTCATTTTGAATGTACTGTTATACTATATTTAGATACATTTTCCAGTGAAAATAACTCTATGCAACCGTTCTATGATAAATCCTGCATACGGGTTGCATTCTTTTTCTAATAATTCGATTATTTTTTTGTAAAATTCCTTTGACCTGGATAATATTGCACGTTTTGAAACGATGAATTGCGCACCTTGTGCAAATTGAATAATTTGATTTTCGTGTGTAATTGTTCCAAATAGATTTTTATAAATCGGTTTTATATCCATGTATATATCGTAAGGACATCCTGCTAAACTCGTATACAACACTCGTTCGCTTATAAATGCATATTCACATTCAAACGTTTTGCATTTTTGAATATTATTTATTGTGCACATAAGCTGAGGAGAATGTTCAAATGGATTACCCTGCAGGAAAATCGTATAATCGTCCAGATTATCATAATTATCGTATATGTATTTGTAATACGTATGTCCTTCTCTACCTACGTTTGGTAGGTCGACGACGGTTCCTTTATGATTTAATAATTTATCACCCTTGTTATAAACTATGACATCTATATCTGGTGGTAGTCTTTGTGTCCACTCAATGTTCTCGTTATACCGTGCAACTATTATTTTCATTAGTGTTATAGTTGTATGTTTTTTATGTCGTTTACGCTGATTATGCGTTCTTATACATTTGTAACATTGCCTGTTTTTGTGCATCGTAATCCACGATGGGGCGGGGGTATTTGATGCCGTGATATTTTTCATAATCACATGATGTATGCCATCGATGAATGTCGCCGGCGTCCACTTCAGCCAATTCGGGAACCCATCGCTTGATAAACTCAGCGCGATGGTCGAACTTGATGGACTGTATCCATGGATTCATATCCCTATAATACGGTTTCATATCCACACCCGTCCCCGAAATACCTTGCCAGTTTCCGTTGTTGGAGGCGGGGTCATAATCCGTCAATTTTTGTGCAAAATAGGTTTCTCCTAAATGCCAATCCAATAGCAAGGTTTTCACTAAGAAATTCGCGACAATCATGCGCCCTCGATTGTGCATATATCCCGTTGCATTTAGTTGTCGCATACACGCATCGACCACCGGAAATCCAGTTTGTCCGTCGCACCATTTTTTGAAATCCGCCGACGACTTTCGCCAATGGATATTCCTAAATTTCGGTTGATAGGAGTCGCGCAAAACCTCCGGAAAATTATAGAGAACATGGGCGAAAAATTCGCGCCAGATGAGTTCTCGAATCAAGCCGAAATTCAATCCATATTTTTTCAAGAAAGTGTAATAGACTTCTCTTATAGAAATATTACCGAACTTGATGTATGCGGACAGCCCGGTCGTGTCGTTTTTCAAGAAATCGCGGGTTTCATCGTATTCCCCTTGCGACTTCAGACCGTCTTTTAGGCGTTTCAGGGCAAGTTCTCGACCACCGCGCACCATGCGTTCACTATTGCTATCATTTTTGTAAAACCTCGCAATGACCTCTTTCCACGATAGTTTGTGCGCCAGAACGCCTGTATATGCGTGAACAATATCCATGGGTGGAGTCTTTCTTATTTTTTCAACAGGTCTATGGAGAACATGGTTGTAAAAAGGGGTGAATTTCTTGTAGAATCCACCCGTTCCATTGTGGATGCTTCCGGGCTCATATAAATAATAGTCCGCAAAATGGGTGCATTCGACGTCCATTTTTGCACAGAGTTCATCGATTTCTTCATCGCGCTTCACGGCATAGGGAGAATAATCTCGATTAAAAAAAACGGCATTCACTTTGAGAGCGGGTATCAACGATTTTAAGACGGAAGTGTTTTCACCATAAAAAAACATGAGTTTGTTTCCTAAATCGCCATTCAAAGATTCCAGGGATTCTATCATAAATTGAATGGCACAGTCAGACCTATATGGATTATTCCCACCAACTTGTTCCGGTGTGAAAATGAAACAAACATAAATGGTGTTGCATTGAGAACATGCCTCGATAAATCCAGTATTATCGAATGTTCTCAAATCCCGTCTAAAGATAAACAATCCAGTTGATTTTTTCGACATAAATATCTATACAATTATGATATAAAAACATGTTTATATTATTTGACATAGACTGCATATGTTACAATTCACGCACAATTTATTCAAAAAAATCAGTGATATTATAGATGTCTATCGAGAAATGTCAATCCAAAAAATCCCCGGAATAGCATTATCGGTTATTTTTTTTTGTAGTAATATACATACGAATGCGCGTATAACCATCAAACGGTTATCTGACAAATACGCTTTCGTCAATTATTTGTGTAATAGTTACGTATATATTAATAATAAAATCGAATCCACCATACATAAACTATTTGCGACACATAAATTTGAACCCGAATATTCACCATGGATTAATGTAACATGGTTAAACGAAGACAATGACACAATAGAAGAATATTTCGATTTTTCAAAAGATGAAAACATATGCCAAGAATACATGAATAGTTATTTTGAAACGACCATGAATTTATCAACGCAAAAACCAAATGCAAATAGTGGCGTCGTCATAATGCGGCACGAAAAAAAAACCCGATGTAATATTATCTCACAAAGCGAATCTAACAATATCTTCGATTACAGTGCATCGTCCAATGTGAAATTCATAGCAATCGAATACAAACATCCAATGATGAAGGATTCGATTCCCATCGAACTCGACCGTTCCTGGTTTCTCTGTGGAAATGAATTATTATCAGATGCGTTTGTGAGAAGATGGCTCGATTATCAATCCACGCCGGTCTATTACGATGAAACATATACTATTACACTAATCGACAACAACATGAATATCCTAAAATTAGATAATACGCAATGGGTTGTGTTAGAAAAAGACACCTATCGCATTGTAAAGCGTGATATCGATGCATGTGACACTGAGTCATTTGAATCTGTGCCTAGCGATAAAATTGATTCCGACGATAATTCCGAATAAAACAACTATTACACAAAACCATGAATTTCGACGCACCCTCTTTAGATAAATTAAATGAATTTGTCATGCTAGGCCACATCGACCCTGAAGAAAAAGCCGCAGTGGAGCATTTTTATAACAACGCACAAAAAAATGGATATTATTGGTTATATGGTCAACTCAAGATGACGCCATCGGACCCAATAACCTATGAAAAAATAGAAGAAGCCATTGCAATCAACAATAAACGTTTATGCGACTACGACGGACCATGTAATGCAATGGAAATGCATTCCATTGCCGACCATGAAAAAAAATTCACACTGTTGCGAGAGGCAATAGAAAAATATTACCAATATCAATATGCCCCTCCGGATAAAACTCAACCACAAGGGAGTAAAATCTATCAATATTTGGCAAAAATAACAAATATTGGCAAATAACATAAAGAATATTGTAGATATTTATTATAGGGACCATACAACATGGAAACTACTGATACCCCGGAGCATACCTTAATTGGTAAATGGAATTTGTATTACCATTTACCACATGATAAAAATTGGGAGTTGTCCAGTTATAAAATCATCATGAGTGATATTGATAGCGTAGAAAAATTAATCGCTATCAACGAAAGTATCCCTGAAAATATTATAAAATATTCGATGCTTTTTGTTATGAGAGAAGGAATAACACCGATGTGGGAAGACCCTCGCAACAGAAATGGCGGTTGTTTTTCGTTCAAAGTTATCAATAAACAAGTGTATGGTGTATGGAAAACTCTTTTTTATGCTCTATGTGGTGAAACCTTGTTCAAGAACAAGGCGAACCATGAATACGTAAACGGAATCACTATATCACCAAAAAAGAACTTCTGTATTATCAAGGTATGGATGGAAAATTGTGTAATACAAGATCCGGCGACGATGATTGCGATTCCGAATTTGTCGATTCATGGGTGTTTGTTCAAAAAGCACGAACCCGAATTCTAGACTTGTAGTTTAGGCATATAGTTTAGGCATATAGTGTTATATATCCTATATTACAAAATTGATATAAAAAGTTGATTCGTATATTTTTCAACAAACATACGAATTATGATACAATACATCGACTTACGCAGTGACACAGTAACAAAACCGACACAAAAAATGCGCGAAGCCATGTTGGACGCCGAAGTGGGCGACGATGTCTATCGCGAAGACCCCACCACCAATGCATTAGAAACCCGGATGGCGACCTTGTTCGACAAAGAAGCCGCTCTCTTTTTCCCCTCTTGCACGATGTGCAATTTATCCGCAATCATGACGTGGTGTGACCGCCGAGGTGCCGAAATCATCGCGGGCGATAAGAGTCATATAGTCTTATTTGAGCAAGCGGGGGCGTCGCAATTCGGCGGCGTTTCTTTCCGAACCGTCCCTAATTTGCCCGATGGAACCATGGACCCCGATGCCGTAAGTGCAGCCATTCGCGACGATGATATCCATGAACCTATTACACAATTGATTTGCATCGAAAATACACACAATGTCTGTGGGGGGAAGGTTGTGCCTCTGGAGTTCATGCAAGCCTTGCGCGACATCGCTGACAAACACAAATTGCCCATTCATATGGACGGCGCGCGTTTGTGGAATGCCATCGCGGTGAATGGTCTTCCGCCCAGTGAAATCGCTAAATACGTTGATTCTCTGTCCATTTGTTTGTCAAAAGGCCTGGGTGCTCCCATCGGAAGTCTTTTAGTAGGTTCTCGCGAATTCATCGAGCGGGCGCGTCGAATCCGAAAAGCGCTGGGGGGAGGAATGCGTCAATCAGGGGTGTTAGCATCCGCTGGTATGGTTGCGTTAGACGATTTCGAAACAGGTATTTTAGAGAGAGACCACAAAAAGGCAAAGAAAATTGCGGATGCCCTGAATTTTATAGGAGGCGTTTTCCGTGTGCAACCAGTTGAAACGAACATTATTTTCGTGGATATTGTCAAACCAGCGAATGCATATACTATTACACAAATGCTCAAGGGTGACGGCATATTAATATCCGCATGGGCTCCACAGCTCATACGTATCGTGGTTCACCGAGATATAGATGAATCGGAAGTCATTCGTGTCATAGAATCATTGTTCAAGATTTCGCAGCGTTCGGAAGTGTTTGAATTGCAATAATCTTAGTTACCCCCATTAAGTACCTTGACAAAGGTATGAACTGCAACATCTTTTACAAAATTTAACAAGTATTCAAATACCTTGACAAAGGTATGAATTTAACTGTATATAGCATGTATCATTCGGGAGTCAGAATTCCTCGCATGCGCACTTTTTTCATAATCAAACGTTGCAAAACATCGCACTAAAAATCTGTCGGCGCCATCATATTTAGGTGAAAATGGGGACCTGCCGTGAGCCGCCCGATTGTTGTCAATAAAGATAATTTGACCGGGTATGAGATTGTGTCGGATGCGATGAGTGTAATAGATATCCACGATTCGACTAATCATTTGATGGGCTTCTTTAGTAATCCCGGTCATCAAGTCTTGATCGAAAAGTAGACGGGGGTCTTCTTCGGGTCCACTGATAATAGGCATGGGTCCGCGGACATCTCCTTCAATGAATTCTTGTCCGCACAATTTGAAAGAAAAATCGACGCAGGTTGTCCACAACGGTTTTCGCAATAATTCGATTTCTTGGTGCGATAAATTCTTGATAATCGATTTTACCGGCAAAATATAGGTGAATGCGTCGGGGTCGCCGCGAATGCATGCCAGACTGAGTATATCTGGGCGCAATTTCGAAAACGCTTGTTCGGTATGGATTTCCAATTCGGCTCCACTACTCAAACTCATTTGTTTGGTTTCCATGGATTTCATCGGTATGATATCTTGAAAAAGCTTGCCATGTCCTTCAGCTTCGTAGGCAACCAGTTCTCCGATTGTGCTTATCAAAATCCCTTGTATTTTTGCTAAATTGGTAGTTTCGCCTATTTTTTCGTTGTTGTTGTATGGTGTTTTCATGTGTGTGGTGTCCTCGATGGAAAATCCGTCGAACAATAAAAATCCGGTTTGAGAACCATGCCGTGAAAATTCTATCAATGATTTTGCGACATCCAGGGGAACCTTATTGGATATAGATTTTATTTGACGGCAAAATTCTTCCGGATTTTCAGAAGGACATATAGTGATAGTATTAGATAATTCTAACAAATATTTTTTTAGCATAGGAGTGGGTGGGTGGGTGGGTGGGTATATTACATGTAATAGATATTTTATTACACGTAAATGAACGGAATTATTAGGCGGTTTTTATGAATTCCATTGGTCTACCGTCTCTGTATATATGCAAATCGCCTAATTTTGGACGGCGTTTAAAATAATCATCATTTGAAGCTTTTGATTTAAATACAAGTTTTTTCAATGCAGTATGCGCATCAATTACATTATTGATCAATTTTGGTAAACCGCTGGAAGTCTCCTCTTTGGTTCCAAATTTATCTTTGTATATTTTCAATACAGGTTTTCGTTGAAGGATTCCATATGGAACCGTTTTAAATAACTGTGTTAGTTCTGTATTAATACGTTTTTTTGCATATTCTTCGTTTAATATATGTAATAATCTCAAATCGTGACTCATATTTCTCTTTGAACCACTTATATGATAAAAACTTCCAGGTGTACTTTCTGGAGCAACTAATGAATAGCCATATGCTTCGCCACACTTGGTCGTATCGGCATCACTGGCACTGCTGGCAGTGCTTGTTACATTTGTATCGTGCATCAAATTTGAATAGGTTTTTGATGAAGATGCCATAGATTCACTTGAATTACTGGAGTGTGATGATGATTCTGAATCCATGGATGCGCTTGAATTACTGGAGTTTGATGATGGTGGGGTATAATCACATGCGGCTAATTTACATAGTTTGTCATATATATTTTCGGATGTTTTTGTCATTTTGTTTGGATTCGTTTCGTCTACAAAAAAACTTCGACCATAATCAATGATTTTTGCAATATAACAGCATTTGAAAGTTACAGTTTCGTTGTTGTTTAGGTGATAATGATATTCAATGTATTTTCCTTTTACTGGTTCATACAATAATACATTTCCTGTATGTAAATCATAATGAGTAAATGTATCTGCATGCATGGCTAAAGGCATATAAACCTGGTATAATACATACAATAGATGACTGTTGATAAATGATTTACTTTCAAGTTGTGAATCCATAGATATTGCTTCATTTATATGTTGAATCAATATGCATAAACGCTGTGAATCTTTGCAACTATTTGAAAATGACTCGTCGGTTATTTTTGGTGATTGTAGGTCGAGTCCATCTGCATAATGTGCGTCAATTGTTTTATTATTTTTGAAATGTTTCCATATATCAGGTGAATCATAATAAAAATAGCCATATGTTTCTAAAAAACATGGATACAGCAAATTTAATTTGTTGACATATTGGCCCACTAAATATTCATAAAATAAATTATCCGACCTCTGTTTTATGGCAGATTTCAATATTGCATGCGCGACATATCCTTCTCGTTCGTATTTGAATTCATTTATAAATCCATTCGCGGATGGCATACCGATACGTTTTATATTGCGCAAATATTCGAAATCAGTAAAATAATTGAAATGATGTTTTATCATATTCGTATTTTGTCCAAATGCAATACACACACCTGAATCGGAACAAATCGAATTCAAAAAATGAGCACGTGCTTCCGGTATTTTTCTGGATTTTACCAATTTCAAAATTTTTTTTCCTAAGCGTTTACGTGAAATAAGGGTTAAACGCTTGTCAAGTGTTCGTGTTTGCATGGGATGGTTATTTATATCTTTAGTTGCAGCTCTATTTGCTTTATATGCTAGCATATGTCTTGTATCACTTCTTGTGGTTGGTTTTTTTCTTCTTGTAATGTTTCGCAATTGGGGGGTTTTCGATTTCCGTGATGTATGGTTTTTATTATTTGAAGTATCCGCAAATGGCGATTCATACATTGATTCTACAGAACTAGATTTTTTTGACGATTGTGGTTGTGGAAATAAACTGTTGTATATATTTCCCAAATAATTCATTATATAATAATAACGATATTTTACTATCATTGTGTTGTTATAATTCATTATAGGGTTTATTTCGATGTTTTAGAAAACCACACGCGGTTATGAATTCGTTGTATCATTGGGCTGTCTAAATAAACATGGATGCGTATGTTTTCGCGTTGATATGCACTTCCGGCGTGAACCGTATCCGCTCTAAAAATGAGGATGTCCCCCGCGTCCATCGAAACACGCTCGTGTTTACCATTCGTGTCCCATAAATCTAAATAGGTATCTGACATGATAGATACCAAGACCAATAGGGGAATGTATATAGGGTTTGCTGCGCCGCGACGCCTGATTAATTCTGGGTCATAATCTGTATGCGGTTGTTGTCGTTCACATCCTGCTGTCGATTTCAATATAACCCAGTTACTGAACGAGAGTGGTGAATCAGATGGCAACGAATCATATATAGCAGTTTCGAGCTCATCGATAAAGTCATCGATAACTGCGGGTTTTCGCGATAAATTTGATTGTATTCGTTTCTTGTCGTTTTTCGCACCATTGAAAATAGGTCCGCCCGTTTTGCCATCGACTTGTTTTTTCAACGCGGTGAAAACCTCGGGGTGTATAGGAATTTTGTTTTTGAAAACGTCATATCCTCGCGTGTAAATGTTTGTTTGATGTTCTCGATTTTGTCGGCTCGCGCTTCGTGTAATAGGTTTATTCATTATATATGTTCATGTATCCAAATATTTATATTTATTAGAAAATTGATTTTATCTGTTGTTATTATACAAGGTTACAACAAAAAACACATGATCATGGAGGTCATTTACTTGAAAAACATCAATCAGAGTATCACGTTTTTGATAGGGAAAAATGCGCAAGATAATTTCGATGTGATTGACGCATCTTCCCCTCACGACATATGGTTTCATGTAAATGGTCTTCCATCTTGTCATGTTGTTGCAAAAATACCGGAAGATATGGACCGCAAAGACATACTAAGTGTCATCAAACGAGGTGCAATTTTGTGCAAGCAGCATTCGAAATACAAAGCGTCGGATAAATTAGAAATCATTTATACACGAATCAAAAACATACAAAAAACGAACGTTCTCGGGAGTGTTATAACAACCACTGTTTCAAAAGTGGCGATTTAGAAGATTCTGTGTGTTTTATGAATTTTTTATATTGGCATATAGTAATGCGCGTGGACCGAAAAGGCTACGAAAAAATGTTGTATGAAAACCATTTGCAGCGTGTTCGCGATGCAAAAAGCACTATCGACATGGATTCTCCGAAACCATCTCCCACAATTTTTTCGCGAAAACTGGAGATAGAATACAATCGAAAAATGGACAAAATCAATCGCGAAAATCGTGCGTTAGTGTCTCGGCTAATAAATCAACGCTCCGCGATAGATAACGCCCATAGTCAACAACTCAGCGATGTTCGTAAATTCAAGCAACAGATTCTCGACAAAAAATGGAAACAATGGGTTTATTATCCAGTGTAATCAATGAGTATTAACAGTAAATATATTTTTTATTATTTAGTAATTAGAATTATATCAATCTATTATATTAGATGATTAATATATTGTTCTATGTTGTATGTTATTACAACGTAGATTTATTATTGCAAAATTTATATTTACCCTATGTTGTACATGTAGGGTCCAATGATACTATTGCAAATTATGGAAATTTACATTTTTTATTCAATATTACTAGTTATTTCATGTTGTTTTTGTATTCATATTCATTGGCATACAATATATTCTTTTCAAAAGCAATCGATAGATTCTCGATAGGATTAACTATTGTTTACATAAAATTCATAGTAGATATCATTATATATCCAAATATGACATTAATTGAACATGAAATGCATCGAGGAGTGATGTGGGTTTTTGCGACACCATTGATGTTGAAAATGTATTGTAATTCGAATGATTTATCCTTACAAAATATCAATCTTCATTATCACATAATAGCAATTGTTCCACATGTGTTGATTATTCCTTTCAAACCGAGTGTAATATATATTACATCGACTGTTGTATTTTCATTACCAGCTTTTTTATTTTTGAAATCATTGTATAAGTATCATCATTTACCTTTTACGAATTTGTACATTACAGTATGGTTTATATACATGGCAATTAACATAATAGATATTACACAAATTTTTAGTCCGATTGTTATTCATGCATTGTATAATATTGCAGACACCATATGTAAATTTCTATGTAATGTAGTGATTTCGAATTACAATGAAAAAGAATCGATTCTGCGGAAAACCATGGATTTACAAAGCGTGAATTTTACGTCTCATATGATAAAAACAATAAAAGAGTATGAAACCAATAATGTGAAATTATCACCTGCTTGCAAAAATTTAATCAGTTATAGTAAAAGAAAATTTCTAGATAAGATACCAAATACAAGCGAAAAATTAAAAATAGAATTATTGAAAAAAATATTACCATTTGATTTAGACGACGATTTTATGAAATGTCGGTATGGTGATAGTAATTATACCCCTACTTCTGGTTCTGGTTCTGGTTCTGGTTCTGGTAAAAACAAAGAAATTGATATGATTTGCATCATGTTTATGGACATAGTTAACTATACTGAATTAGCAAAGAAACATAACGGAGACACTATATTCAAATTATTAGACAATATCTATCATCATTTTGATACTATTATTAAAAAATACCCCCATCTACAAAAAATAGAAACAATCGGTGATGCGTATATGGTAGTCGGTGACATTTTTAGACAAGAGAACAATCACCATATCGTGATAAAAGAAATTATTTTGTTAGCAATTGAATTCATGAGTGAAATCAAAAATATAAAAACGCCCGACGATGCACCTTTATGTATTCGCATAGGCATTAATCTGGGCACTGTCAATGTAGGAATTTTAGGAAATGAGATTCCACGATTATGTGTAGTAGGAAACGCAGTCAATGTAGCAGCACGATTACAATCCACTGCAGATGCGGATACTATACAAATAAGTCGCCATATATATGAAAAAACAGAGGAAATCAATTTTGGAATAAAAATTGATTGCGTGGAAAAAGATAACATTTTCTTGAAAAATATTGGCTCAGTGACAACGTATAATATATGTCCTTTTGCATCCATTTACACCGGCTAAGATTTGAATCTTCAAAAGGTATAAAAACAACACCGTATAAATAGATATATGCCGAACGATTGCTGGAACCATATAACTATCACTTGCGAGCGCGAAGATGAAACGGGCGAATTACGTAGACTCATTATGAATGAATTGCAACGCGAAACCGTCCAAGTAGTAAAAAAAGGAAAACGAGGTATCATTTTTGATATGTTGACTCCATGGAATCCGGATTATGAATGGATGGAAACTTTGCTTTACAGATACCCGAATTGCTGGGTGAAAAATGAATGGAGCGAAGAATCCGGTATCGCAGGCGTATGGGTCGGCTTTGTAGTCAATCATCAACCTATTGTACGAAATTTAGCATGGGAGGATATTAGCATCGAAGGTAATGCTTTTTTGTTCATGGATGAGAACGAAGGATATTGCGAAGAAAAAGTGTAATTTATTATAAAAATAAGATTTTTTATGATAAAAAGATAAAGACAAAACAAGGGATTCTAATAAATGAATACTGTTTATTTATCGATTATTTCATCTGCATTTATTGTGATGGGCTATTTTCCTGAAATTTATTTGACAATATTTCAAATAAAAAACGTCGATTCAACAAGGTATTCATCAATATTATGGCTAGTAGGTGGAACATTAGGCACAGTTTATAGTGGTATAAACAATGTAGATACATTCATAATTGTCAATTATTCCGTCAATACATCATTGAATCTAATAACGTTGCTTTTGAAATTATATTATGATTATAAAAACAATGAATCACCTTTTGCTGAAAAGAAAACCATCAATGCATCAGAATAGATCAGTCGATTGGTTCTTAGCAAAGCACGTGAATGGATAAGCCTATGTATATTTTGTATTTTTTAGAATGGTCAAATATTACTAAATAATTGACCATTGTTTTGTATATTTATGAAGGTGGTAATGGAGCTAAACATAGTTTGATTTCGCCTAAAGAAGCTACATCGTATTTGACAATCAGGGGTAAATCATTGCCTAAATACATCTCTAAATGACTACAAAGAGGAGTGCATTTAATAAAATGGGATAGCGATTTCAGCGAAAACTCACCCTGAATGACAACGGATGCACCTGGTTTATGGATGAATTCCATATATCCATCGGATTCCGACCTCAATATGCGCGAACTGGCGAAATTACCTTCACATGAAAAAATCAGGTCATTGCCCACGGATTTGATTTCAATACGGTCCGAAATACCATTCAAATCACGGATGATTTTCTGAAAATCCGCGGTAGGTAAATTAATCACAGTGGTATATTCCACGTCGGGAACAACCAGCTCTTCCGTGTCAGGTTCAATCAATCGCAATTTTTGATTATAGCACTGTTTGATATCCCCATTATCATATTGTAATCCTAAATGCGATACAATACCATCATGATAATCTGCTTGGTCAATATACATCGACAAAGTATCGTCGTTTGACATGGTTGAAATGACCTTGAATAAATGCAGAGTATTTGCACAGACGATGATTTTCTCAGGTTTGCAATCATATTGCTCGAAACGCTGTGAATTCAAGTTTACGTTCACTAAAATGGTATGGGTTTTGTCGAAATTGATGATTTTCAACCCATCGTTTGTGAATGTCATGGTGGCATCGGTCAAAATATCTTTGATTGCCGTAATCATATTACGAATGGGTTGAATTTGAACTGTTTTTATAGTAAGAACATTATTTGCCTCGTTCATAGTGATTCGTGTTATAGAGATTTTAACGCAATGTTTTTATATCTCTAACGGAATAATTGTTTTTTTGTGGTGGGGGATTATTTTTCCTAAATGTTCTCTAGGTGGGGACACCCCCAATATTTGCATAAAGAATGGATGGATAAATAGATGGATTTTATAAACGACAAAATTGATTCGAAAAATAATCGTTACCATGTATCGTAATAATACAAAAAATATTATTCAAAACAACTTAAACGCGCAGTGATATAGTATTGTATACCACAGGAAATATGAGTTGTCAAACTATGCAACGCCTAAGACAAGAATACGAATCAAATCCTCCCATTATTGAAAATGAGCCGCCAGAGAGACTTGCCATTCGTGAGTTTGTCAAAAATCAAACTCTGAATACATTCGGTATGCCAGTAGCTGAATACATTGTGAATTCCATTGTAAATGGATTTATTTTATTCAATTTACGCAGCGATAAAAAATACATGCTTGCAAACAAAACCGAATTACTCAAATATATTGCAGACGAAAATGTTCCACTGGAAGAAAAATTGTATTTCCAGGACATTTTTCTCTATAACCAACGACCATCCTTTTTGAGTAAAGACGAACATGAGTATATTAGGGCATGCGGAACTCTGGATGGTTTCGAAGAAGAGGATGACGAGGAAATCGAGGAGATAGAACCGTCTGACCCCCTTCCTGTCGAACCACAGGCTTCTAGAAGAATGCCTAGCGGATTCGTAGCCCCAACCCTTATCAGTGACCAGCTTGCTCAGTTTTTAGGCGTTCCTCTTGGAACTAGAATAAGCCGCGTTGATGTTAGTAAAAAAATCAATAAATATATCCGCGACAAAGGTCTTGTAGATAGGGAGAATGACCGCAAAATCAATCCCGACGAAAATCTTAGAGCTCTTCTTAGAGTGACTCCCAATGACGAAGTCACTTATTTCACCCTATATAAATTAATGAAACACCATTTTATTAGATAGATGGAAAACGTTCGTTCATCCGCAAATAAATCTTTGTAGATTCTAATATGTCCGAACGCGAATCATCAGAAACAATATCCAAAAAAGAATCTCTCAAAAAATTAGCCAACAGTATCCGAGAACATTTACTGAAATTCAAAACATATACATTCCGACCCATCCGAATTGACGGGGTGTATTGTTATGCCGTTATTCATCGTAAAACAAAAATCGTCAATTTTGAATCCATCAATATTATTTGTGAAGTGACCACAAATGCTAACAACAAAAAAATGCAAAAATATTCTCTATTATACAAAAAATACAAAACCATTGAAGGCGCGATTGAATACATTGAAAAAGTCGTATCTACCTACAAAGTATACAACGGAGATTTAGTAAGTTCCACCGATTTTGAATTGCTAAAACTCGAAGAACAATTTATACCCTACGAAGAAAATCAAAAATGTTGTGTATGTTTAGAGAACACACAAGAAACCACTATATGTGAACATTACATTTGTCTCCATTGCAGAGAAAAATGCATAGAGTCGAAAAAAATGGACTGCCCCATCTGCAGAAAACCCAATATAATCAAACTCTTCACTATTGATAATCGCATGATTAACAACAATGAATATGTTGAATTACGAGATTCCATTGAGTATGAGCAAAATTCAAGCGAGTCTTCTTCTGATATCGACAATGAAACCGAGTCCGATGTCGAAACTGAGTCTGACAACAGCGGTTCTGACGCCGACGAAAACATAATCGACCGATATCGATTTCCCATCTTCTCGTCGCCTAGTATATTTGCATCACCTAGCACAGAATCGTTCGACGAAATCTTCATATTTCCATTTATGCATATGACACAAGACAATAACAACTAAAGAGACCCATGATACAAATGCGCATTGCACGATTTCCCTCGGCGTTTAATGGACAAACATCGTTTCGCCATTTTCAGCGCAGGGCTCGAGCGAGAACATCCCTCGGCCAACACAGAATAATCTATAGCACTAGAAGCACCCCCAGTTATCGCGCTAGCCAATCGCGCTAAACCCCATGATTCCGCACTCTGATTCGGACGAGACCCACTCGAAAAATAAGCCCCGCGACCTTTGTTCACTATTTTTTCTAAAGCATCCTGAGAACATTTCGTTTTCTCAGCCAATTCCGCAGAAGGTGTTATAGTATCTATTTTGTAGAGTTTGCGAGCATAATCAAGGTGTCTCGAAGGTTTGGAATGAAATGATGACATGTGTTTGCGCGTATAGTATTTGCCCTGTTTGTATAATTTCCGCGATTTGCGAAGTTCTCGTTTCTGTTTTGCTAAATCTCTTGCGGTGAGTCTTTTTGGAATATATCGTTTTGGTACATGCAATTTATCCATGGTTTTTCGTGGTTTCTACTATATAATTATTTTTTATGATTGCATAAAATTGATTTATTGCAAAAAAATGTTGTATAATAGTAATTTAATGCATTTATTAACAAAGTCTTTACTACAATTTTATCGGAACAAAACAATACAACTATTTTATCGAAACAACTATAACAATGGAATTTATAGTCAAATCAGTCGAAATCAAAAAAAAAGTTCTCCAATTATGCAGCGCACAAGACGATGCCTATACTGGAATTGCAATTGACCCAATCACTGGGGAAACCTATGATTACGGAATTATTACGGACGGACATGGTCCCAACGAAATCGTTTCAGACATTCGAGGTATTATCACCGCAAATACAGAGACCATTCTCAATGCAGAAAATCCGCATCTAGAAATACAATCCAGGTTAGATGAAATAAACAAGGCCCGCATTGAAAACATCGACCAAAACATCGCCTTCTACAGAAATACAAAACAAAACATGGAGTATTCAACTTATAATGGCGGAGCCACATTCTTGTTCACAAAACTCTACGACAACCGCATTGAAACGTTTTCAATCGGGGATTCGGAATTATTTGTTATGATAAACAACGAAATTGTTTATCATAATCCTATACACAACTGGCAAAATGAAGCCGAGAAAACTCGATTACAATCGAGAACCGATGTAACCGTGCTACCGAAATATGAATACATACCCCATATTATTTCACCTGAACGCACTGGATTTGCAAAAGTCGCTTCCATTGAATATTATGGAATGGGTGGAAACTATATGGCGAAACTAGCGCCTACCCAATCCATCGGACATAATTCTATCACACAATTCGCGCCAGAAAAAATGACCATACCATTTGAACCCACCGACTCCGTGAAAATCATTATAGCCAGTGATGGGTTATGGGATGTTTTTGCACCTCATCATCCTGACGATAGAGCTAGAATGAATGACCTCGACGGAGAACAATTAGCGGATTTAGCAGAATCTAGATGGAAACAAGAATGGGAAGTCGCGCGCAGTATAGAGACCCCCGACGAAATATACAAAGAAAAATCCCATTATCCTGCAAGTGGATATGACGATGTTTCTGTGATTACCATGGTTAGAAATCCATTGTAGACCGACCTGTCCCCCAACAAAAATGTATAAATATATAAATGTATCTATTGTATCTATATCTACTATTGCACATATGCAATGCTGTTGCTAATAAATGTTCAAACTGTAAATATTTTCTAGGCGGAAAATATCAACTTCATGCTAACAAAAACATACAATACACTCCAGAAAAATGCAAATTGTTTACGTATTTGTATGTAGAAAACAAAAACATATTGAAAGATTATTTAGACGTAAACGTTTGTCGAAAATATGAAAAATATTGTGGAAAAGATGGGAACTATTTTGAGCCACTATCTAAGGAGCCTTAGGCAGTGCTTCCATATTGGATATATTTCCCACTCTTACTAACTGGCCAGTTTTGTATTTTTCTAAATCATACAATTCGCCCGTTTTTTTATCGACAGCATACGAAATACCATGAATAGGTTTTGTTTTTGTTAGTTTTATTTTGGCGGTTTTTACATTCAAGTCTTCACGTTCTCCTAAATCGAGTTCTAATATTGGATATGACGAAAACTCGTTGGTATTTATTTTTCCTTTGTTTGTGCCATAGCATACGAGATTTTCCGAATTTTTGTATAGGGTGCAATCAATCGCGGATTCTTTGATACTTTTCAAAATATGTTGATTGATGTCGGTTTTGATATTTGCAATTTCGAAGAGGGATTCATCAGTTGACACAGATTGTCGTTTTCCCTTGTCATCGCGGATTCTAGACAAATCATGTATCATAATTTCGATATTTTGTTTGTCCGTTTTTTGTGTTTCGCTAAATACACTGATGTATAAAAACACTTTGACCGTTCTCAATTCTGCTGGTAAATCTTGGTGACTGCAAATACGACGTGCACGTCCTATGACTTGTTCTAACCTCACATTGTGCCAGTATGGTTCTACGATGTGGACAAAACGCGTGTTTTTCAAATTGATACCTTCCGCGCCCGAAGATGTAATCATAAATATTTTTATGATTTCGCCGTTTTTGTTGTTGGTGGCTTTTTTTTTCAATTTATCCGAAATGACTTTAGGAATAATATCCCAGTTTCCGTTGTAAATATTACGGATGATTTCTTTTTCTTCGGGGGTCTCTGTTCCCGTGTATAATACGAATTTCGGGTTTTCGGATAGGTCTTCATCGTTTTCAATATCCCATGTGCCATTTGTGTAGTTCAATTTGAATTCCGCAAAACCATTGGCCTCTAGGATTAATTTCAAAATTCCGATACCTTCTATGGTACGGAATTGACTATACAAGAGGTGCAATCCAGCGTTCTCGGGATTTTGTATATTTTCCAGGATTTTCACGAATTTAGGACTCAATTCCATCAAGTTCTCCTTTGACAAATGTTGTTCACTAGACAGCGTAGTCAGAGCAGCTTGAATTCTTTCGGCGTATTTCACTTGATTTTTGTCGTTAGATGATTCAACGGTTTCTTCGTCATTGACAGAAACAGCATCAATGGTTTCGGATTCGGTTTCTTCGGTATCTTCGCCTTCTTCGGATTCCTCATTTTTTTTCTTTTTTTGATCCGGTAAAGGGCGTGTTAATCCGGCTGGAAAAGCGAAATTGCAACAGGCTCTTGAAAAAATGCGATAGGTTGATGATATTTTAAATACATCGTCGTTTTTACCTGCGGCTTCTGCGCGCTCTTGTTTTTGTTTATTTAGTTTTGACCTTTTTTCTTGTTCGATTTCGGTTTTACGAATTTTCACGTATTCTCCGAATTGGTGGTCGCTCATTTCTATTTTTTCGATGTGATAGATACTGTCGCCATTCATCACAAAAGACGGTAATAATTGTTCTTGCGCACTTCTAAAATACGATGTCAGTCCTAAAATACGGCGTTTGAATACGTTCTCGTTTATCATTGTTTTGTTGGTAGTATCAATAAAAGTATTCAAAAACTTGTCTACATTGTCTGGAAGAGGGGTGTTATACTCGATTTTAATGAGTCCATTGATTACTTCGATTTGATTGTTATTTAAGATCTTTTTGATTTGTGTAATAAATTGTTCGTCGGTGATATTTCCGGTTTCGTCGAGTTTTACGCCGGTGTATTTTTCAAATTCGTTTGCACCACCTTTGTGGAAATCTTGGTCCATTTGTGTGCGGTTGTAATAATCGATGGATTCTTCTTCGGTGATTTCCTGTTCAGGTTGTTTGTTGATATGGATTACGCCATCTTTTATGACATAGGGTAAATTCTTGTTGTTGGATTTCTTTGTGTTGTTATGTTTTGGTGCATGGTGTTTTGCATGTTGTTTTTTTGTATTGGATTTCGATTTGCCGCCTCCGGATAAATAGACATCCATCATGTCGCTAGGTTCTCCTCCTCCTCCAGACCCACCGCCGCGTTTTTCTTTTTTGGATGTATTTACAAAACCGAATGGATTACGTGTTATAGTAATTTTATTATCAGCATATTCGACGTAATCGTATTGAGTTATTCCATTCGTAGAGAACAATTCGAGGATTGTATCACGGTTGATTTTTTTTTCGGTTTTTGTGGCCACTGGTATGGTCCATGTTTTGATGGCGCCGCGGAGAATATTAAACAATATTGCGATTTCGTTTGGATAATTGATAATGGGGGTTCCGGAAAGGAGAACAATGCGGGCATTTTGCGCTTTCATCAGATAATCGTATAATTTGTAATTGATGGATGCGGGTTTTTTGATTTTATTGATGATACGACTTACTAAATTATGGGCTTCATCGACAATGACGACTTTGTTATCGAATGGATTTTTCGTTCCATTTTCGGTCAATGTTTTCATGATATTTGGATTCAACCCATTGTAATTAATATCCTGGTATTTACTGCGAATCATGACGTCTAATTGTGTGTCGATGGATTCTTGGTCACTTGAACTAAGGTTTGCGAAGTTCGATGGCTTTTTGATATCGACCAACCAGGCTCCCTTGTTTTTTTCGACAAATGTTTTTGGAATATTTAGCGATGTTGACAATAACTCGATGTTTCCGAGTTGTCCTGCGATACTCACGAATTCCCAGAATTGGTTTTTGCGATAGAGATGATCGCCGCATTTCTTTAATTCTGCGAAGAAATTCGTTTTCAGGGCAGCGGGGGTCATTAGGACGATTTGTTTTTCGGATTTCATGCCTTCTGCTATAGCTATACTGGTGCAGGTTTTACCACTACCTAAACCGTGATATAGTAACAGTCCTCTGTATGGACTGTATAAATTCAGGTAATCGCGGACTATTTTTTGATGGGTTAATAGTTTGAAATCCACGTTTTCGACTTCGGAACTGCAAGTAATATTTTCACTCATTTTTTCGATTTCTGCGCTGTATGGGTTGAAAAGTTCTCTGATTTTTTGAATATAGACTTTGCGGTTGGTCATGTAATAGGGTGATGTTTTCATGACTATTTTGGTAGGTTTCGGAAGACGGGCTAGCACGTTTGTTTTTGTGAGTTTTTCGGCTTTTTCTTGTTCGGTGGGTTCTTTGGTTTTTTTTGTTCTTTTTGCCTTTGGTTTTTCTAAAGGTTCTCCTTCAGGGGCGGGTTCTTTAGGCGCTTTTTTTGTTCGTTTTGTTTTTGTTTTTTCTAAAGGTTCTCCTTCAGGGGCTGGTTCTTCTTCGGTTGGTTCTTCCATAGGTTCTTCCATAGGTTCTTTAGCCACTTCTTTTTCGGTGATTTCTTCCATGGGTTCTTCGGCAGATTCTTTCGCTGGTTCTTTTTCAGTTGGTTCGTCCATGGGTTCTTCTTCTGAACTAGGCTCCTCCTCTTCACCGGTTTCTATTACAATAGCCACGTTCGTTTTTCGAGGAGGTTCTTTAGGAATATCAACCATTTCATCCCCGTATCGAATAGCTTGGATTCTTTTTGATTTATCAATCGGTTGAACTACAGTAATTACTTTTTTTTCTTGCAATCGCTTCATAACAAGCATTCGGTCAATTTCCATATCCTTTCGCAAATCCACAATTTCGATAACGGGTTTTGTCACAACAGATTCTACTATTTCACCTTCTTCTAATGATTCTATTTTTTCAGGCTGTGGAGGAAGTTTTTCTTCTTCGCGCACGATTTGAATCTTCACGCTTTCCTTTTTTTTTGGTATTTTTTTATACTGCATTTGTGTTAAATAATATTGTTCCATCGTGTTATATACAATATTGTTATTTTTATTGTATATAAATATCCTTAATTAATATATATATGCCAACCATGAAAAAGAAACCAACAACCGGTGTCAAAAGAAATGATCCTGTCAAAGTAGCAAAATATATGGCAGAGAGAGCGAAACAATTCGCATCAAGAGCATTATCCAAAACCGTTAAAATATTCAAAAAGACGAAAAAAACTATAGTTCCTGTAACCAGTTCAACTGATGATAATGCTCTTAGTCTTAATTCAATCATACCAATATTTGAATCGAATAAACACGCAAGAAGCAGCAAATCTGGTAGAAAAAAAGGTGGTAAATCCAGCAGAAATCGCAGTCTTAAGAAACGCGGCAAAGGTGGCACATGCAGCAGCTTAAGGTAATAATGCTATAGCACTTTCACATGCAATCTGTTCCGCCTTTTTCTTTATTTTGTGTTTACCTTCTCCCAAAAATACGAATATTTTTCCGTTTTGTGACATAGATTGATGTATATCACTGTATCCATTCTGAAATTGCGAAAACGGCACCGAATCCGAATGTGCTAAATCATAGGGAGCTTGCCCTAAACACAAATAGACCCCCATATGATATCCAGTTTCCGCGGAATATTCACACACTTCCATGTAATAGGGTGTGACTTTGAATTCTTTTTGTATTTTTACCTGTAGGATATTTTTGAAATTGTCGTCATTGCGAATGAGACTCACCCAGTCCACATGTTTTTCGAAGACGTTTTCCACGAAAATTTGCACCATTTGAAATCCCGGACCCGTGACGAACAAATTATCGAACCATTTACCGTCATCGTGAATGGCGATTTTATTGAAATCCAGGAACATGGCGCCTAAAAAGGATTCGAACAGACATCCCAGTTTTTTCAGATTTGTCCGGGTTTGTTTCGATTCTGCATGTTTAGATAATATATACCATTTATGTAAACCCATTTCCAGTGCCATTTTTCCGATGGATTCATTTTTTACGAGGGCGATTTTTTTTTCGGTCATGAACCCTTCTTGTTCTTTAGGAAAACGGCGATACAAGTAATATTTAGTAATGCATTCTAGGACACCATCCCCCACGAATTCAAGGCGTTCATTTGATTTCGTATACAAAGGCAAACAATCATCCGGTTTAGGCATAATGACAATATTGTTTTGTTTGTTTTCGATGTTCGGACGTTTTGTATAAGACCGATGAACGAAAGCTCGTTTGTATAATTCCACGTTGTGAATCGGAATTTTGATTCCGTAATTTTGTAATATTCGTTGTATATTGTCGGTGTCAATCACTTTATTTAGCGAATTGTAGGGATCGAAAATGAGGGTTTCGGTCCCATTCCCATTTTTTTCAATGCGGATATCATCGTCGAGTATGTTTTCGTAATTAGCCGTGTTCATTGTATTTCCAACAAATAGAATGAATGAAGTAATAAATGAATTAATCACACAAATGAGTAATATTAATATAAGTTGGCCGATTCTTTTTAAATCAATTTTTTATTTGTTATTTTGATACAGGTTTGAAAAATAATATATTTAGACAATATATAAAGAATGGTCTATTCAGCTACAAAGAAAACATCTTCTAGGGCAAGTCTTACTAACCAATACCAAGGGGGTGGAAACAACAAACCAGGTCTATTCCCACAAATCGGTCGCAGTAGTTGGACATCTGTTGCATACAATGCAAACGGTATCCCAACCGGTCAATGTTGCAAACAATCTAGTATGAGACGCATGACCTTCACTCGTGTCACTAGACCTATCGGCAGCACCGGTAATAACTCATATTTCAAAATTGTTTAGAAATTTAGCTAAATATTGTTAGTTCTCTAAATCAATATAATTAGAATGACAACATAAAAACATAAATATATTTATCATAGACTTCCTATGATAAATATAAAACAAATATACGACGATGCATTGAAAGACCCCTCGTTGTTCGCGAAAATAGATGTAGACGCAATTATCGATTCTTTAGAAAGCGATGGTTCCACCGATTATTTAGAAAGAGAATCTCTAAGCACCATTCAAAAAACAGTTTATGATTGTTTGCGAGAACATGATATACCATATCTATCTAAATATGGCAACAAACTCGCCGATTATCGATACATCGAAGAAATATGTCATTTGCATAAAGGGAAAAACGTTCGATGGATTCGCAAAAATACTGGCGAAAAAACGTTGACAAATGGCGGTATCGTCGTGGATATAAAATTCCTAGACAATGGAATGCATATTCTCACAAAGAACAATCAGAACCGATTCATACAATACAAATTCGATGATTGTTTGACATTTCAGAAATTGTCCATGGGAGAACAACTGGTTTTGATGGCAAACGAATATGTGGATCATTCATAATATGCTATTATATATTCATTGATAAACTGGGTTCGTTCACTGGACGTCATTAATCCTAAGATAAATCTGTTTTTTTGCATAGTCTTAAGGTTACCATTGTAATAAAAATGCTTCTGTATGTATTCATATTTTTTTCCCAGAGACAATGATTTGAACGTGACATTGCGATTGAGTATATCCATGAATGAATGGGATACCACTTCAAATAACAATTTTTTATTACAAAACCATAGTAAATCAACCAGTAAACAATACTCGTTCATATCAAAATAATAGTAATTGATTATGATGCGGTAATCCAGTCTAAAATTTCGTATATCATTTAGAAAATTTGTATCATATTGATGATAACTATAAGGAGCAATATGATTGATGAAAATATCTACCGGTATTTTTTTCCATAAATGGACTTCCATATATTTATGGGATGTTTTTTTCACTATGGGATTTAGAACGTTTTCTAGTAAATTTACCGATATTTTTGTTGTTTTTCCGTGTTCTCGGAACAAAGGTTGTTAAATGGAAAAATTCTTTTATATAATACATGATTTTTTGCGATATTTTGCTTTGTATTTCATATTGTACTCTGGTGGCTGGTTCTCGAATTGATAATAATTGAACCAGGGGTTTTTTTTCGCTAAACCATTGCGGCATTCGAGAACATGCACGGGTGGCAATGGTGGTCGGAGATAAATCGTGATGATAAGGGAGTGGTTGAATGTAATAGATTTTATCATGGCGCATTTTTTTGTGAAAATAGTCGTCGATAAAACAGATTTCGGTGGATTTAGGCAACAATGTGCATTTTATGAAATCCTGATGCGATTTTTTATGTTCGCTCCGGTCTTTTTCAATTATTTTGTCACCAACTTTAAAAGCGCAAATCGTTTTATCAAAAAATGCACCACTATCGGGTATTTTCAATCTATGACAAACATAATTCGCAATCAAATTCGGAAACTCGGGGGAATAACGATTGTTTGTATACAAATATATACAGTTGCATTGATCCTTTTGTTTTTTTTTGTAAAGATATTCGAGTATTGTAAATATGCCTATACGAAAGAATTCCGGAAAACTGTTCGCAAATGTATCGAAATCGTCTTGTGTCATAGTGGTTTGCGATTGAATTATTTTCCACAAAAGAATCATTTCTGTAAAATCCCCCACCGTTTCATCTAAATCTAGCACAATGACTTTTGAATATTTTTCCGTCGTTTCGCGATGTCGAAATTTTCCATCATAAATTGTAACAAAATCGTCACCCCCTTGACTATTCATGATATATAGTAATTACAAAACAATAAATACAAAAACAATATAGAATTTTCACAACAAAAAATATAGTATAACACTAATACATGATAGGGTCTTTCTATACCACTGAATCCATTCAAAATATAATGGAACAGCAATCTCCGTATTCGCTGTCTTCCAGTATTTTGAACATTATTCGCGATTTAGAACGAGAAATTGTGAATACAAATGATATTATTAAGACTCGACCATCTAGAGAATCGCGAGACTTCAATGATGCCTCTTCTAAAAAAACACATAACCGAAAAATGGATGAAAAATGGGAAATGATCTCGGCAATCAAACCAAATATTATGAAAGTATCCAAAGATGGATTCGAAAAACAATTGTCTGATTTACGCAGCGCATTGAATAAGTTGTCTACAAAAACATATGATACTTTGAAGGAAAAAATCATCGGGCAAGTCAAAGAAATAATGGACGAGGCCATGGTGGAAAACGTACAAAAAATAGTGGAGTTTATTTTCGACACGGCTATTTCAAACAAATTTTATTCAGAGTTATACTCGCAATTATACAAAGAATTAATCGATTTGTTTGGTGTATTCAAAGATGTAATAGAACCCTTTTTAAAACAGTATATGGACTCGATTCATACCATTTGTATTGTAGACCAGAACGAGGATTATGACGGCTTTTGTGAAAACAACAAAAAAAACGAAAAGCGAAAGGCGACTACCGTTTTTATGGCGAATTTATTGAAAAACAACGTCATTACCGAAACCGTGATAATGGACATGATCATCGAAATGCAGGAATTATCGGAGAAATACATTGAAGAAGAAAATCGCAAACCAGAAGTAGAAGAAATCACGGAAAATTTGTTCTTGTTGATAACATCCAGTCCATCCAGCCTGAAAACCGAGGATTTGTGGAAAACAAAAATAGAACCCGATATACGAAGATTCGCAGCATACAAAGCAAAAGACAAGACTAGTTTATCGAACCGCGTAGTATTCAAATACATGGATATTGTAGAAAAACATTTGTGTTCAAAATAATCAAAGTACAAAATTGAAATCAAATATTGATATTGTTTGTATAATAAGAAACAACATCAATAACATGAACTCTTTCTTTGCAAACAAAAAATACAAGGTCGTTCCGATTATGGAATTAATAGAATCTGGCGATTCAATACCATTAGTTTATGACATTTCACCCAATAAAAATTTATTATTTAGCGCAATTGTGTTTTTATACAATATCCATATATTTGAAAACACCGAAGTTGACTGGGATAAACTAGAACGAGGCGAATACAACGCATAATCTTTCACACAACAATTCCCTCGATTGTTTTATCCCACTATTGTAATAATGTTACCCACAATTGTAGCAATAGTAGCCCCAGTGGTAAATTGTATTCAACTGTTTCCACAATTATACAAAACCTATGTAACCAAGAGTGTAGACGATTTGTCCATGTATTCATTGTTGCTCATTTTGACAACGAATATGTTATGGTTACTTCACGGTTTTTTTATTGGTGATTCTCCTCTTATCATAGCGGGTGTAATAAGTATGATAATCAACGTCTCCTTGTTTGTGTTATACCTACGTTATCGAAAACCACCTACATCTCTTTTATTTAGATGAGAAGACCGACTTTGTTTGTTAGGAATATCCTTTGATACTGGGGGTTTTCGTTTCACGGCGCCCATTTCAATAATGCTATTATTTTTATTTTTTTGTATGGGATGCTCTTGTATACAATGTTTCATCATTTCATAGGATAATCTGGAGAACATTATTTTATATAGTTTTATTTTTATTTATGCTATTTATTCTATTTATGCTATTTATTCTATTTATGCTAAATTTGTCGCAAAAACATAAAAACATATTATTATATATAATCATAATGGTATCATCAAAAATAAACGATTCAATTCATTATGTCGAAACGAAAAAAATTGACCCGGAAGACAAAGGATATGCGTCATCGGTATATGAAATGACCATACATGGCGAAACCGTCGAATTTGTATTAGGTAAACAAAAATACACCTATAGTGGTAAAAACGTCTTGTATTTTCCTATTTATCTGGTTAATAATAACCGAACACATGCGCAAATCGGTGTTTACGAAATAGAGAATAATCACGCCATCGACGTTTTAGACAAAGATGGTGATATAGATTTAGACGGTTTTGATGAACCCTTGATGTTCAGTTTTGTTACAGAGGAATTTATAAAACGCATGAACGCAGCCCCCGAAAAATCTGCCGAGTCGATGCCTGTAGACCGCGAAGAAGCATTTGCGGAAGAAGAGGACGATGACCATTTGCATGTTGCGATGAAAAAATCATCCCCATCATGTGAGCAAACGATTGATTTAGACGTCGATACATCCCTTGACAATGAAATGGACGTGATTACTTTAGAGAAAAAAACAAAAGGACACCATGCAAGCGCAATATTTGAAATCGACTCCCATCATAAAACCGCTGCGCTCTTGAAACAAGAAACTGAAGAAGACGCGGTCGAATTGAAAAAAGCCTATAAAAAATCGTCCAAGAACAACTGGATAGAAAACTTTATGAAAAATAACAACTATGACATTCTAGAGGTGGAATCAAATGGAGATTGTTTTTTCGCCGTTTTGAGAGAAGCTTTCAAGCAAAATGGACAAATCACAACCGTTGCAAAACTGCGTAATATTTTAGCCGAAGAAGTGACTGATTCGATTTTCCAGGAACACATGAAATTATACAAAGGGTTTCAAACCGAAATCGATGAACTAGACAAGGAACTTGAATCCATGCAATCGACGAATGTTCTCTACAAAAAACGCGCAAAGAAAAATGACAACAAACAGATACGAGATGAAATCATCAATGAAACACAAAAGTTAAAAGAACAATACAAACAAAAATCCGCGGAAAAGAAACAGACGGAATCCTTGAAAAACGAATACGTAGGATATATGAAAGACATCAAAACCATCGAAGACTATCGTGAATACATAAAAACATCGCAATTCTGGGCGGATACTTGGGCTATATCTACACTAGAACGTGTTCTCAACGTAAAAATTATCATTTTTTCGGAAAAATCATATGATGAAAAATCCCTGGACAGCGTATTGAATTGTGGTGAAATCAATTCAGAACTACAAGAAACAGGTGCATTCAACCCAGATTTTTACATTATGACCACATACAGTGGTAACCATTATCGTCTTATTACATACAAAGCAAAACGAATTTTCACGTTCCGAGAAATACCCTATGACGTAAAAGTATTAATAATCAACAAATGTCTCGAGAAAAACGCCGGTATCTACTGGTTAATACAGGATTTCCGCAATATGAAAACAAAACTAGGATTCAACCCAGATTCTGGAAAACCCTTGGAGGATGATGACCACGATGATGAGAACGACAAAGACCTCTATGATAAATCGCCTAAATTCATGTTCCATGCGAAATCCGAAAATTCGGCAAAACCGGGGAAAGGGTCGGGCGAAAGCATCATGCAATCCGAAAGGAACGATTACATTGATTTAGCAAAAAACAAAGAATGGAGACGCAAACTTGATGATATGTGGTCAGGTGTCGTGATGGAAATCGACGGAAGAAAATGGGCATCCGTTGAACATTATTTGCAATATGCTAAATTCAAAAAAGGATTCCCCGATTTCGCCATGATGTTTTCATTGGATTCAAATAGTGAATTTGCAACAGACGCTGAGATTGCCGCCCATGCAGGCAGTGAAACCGGTAAACACGGTAAAAAAATATTACGACCAAAACATGTCAAACACGATGCGGACTATGCGCTAGGGCGATACACCGAAGAACGTAAACTAGCATTGCGGGCTAAATTCACGCAAAACGAAGACATGAAACAAATCCTATTGGCAACCAAACGAGCACAACTATTACACTTTACTCGTCGCGAACCGCCTAAATTAGATATCTTGTTGATGAGGATACGTCAAGAGCTATATCAAAAAATGCCATAAAATTGAAAGGCTTTTTTTGTTTTGACAATAACAGCATTAAAACAATAACAACAATAACTATAACAACCAGCTTTATATCTTATATTTTTCGTTACTACTTTTTCGTTACTACTTTTTCGTTAACTCAAAACAATGGCAACCTTTATGGATAATACCGTCAATGCTACTACCGTCGAAGACACATGGAACAGTCTTTACATTCCTATGATTCCTCAAGACATCATGCTTGATGACAAAACATGTGCAAACTCAGATGGACTGACCGACTACTTTGAAAACAAAGCATGCATCGGAAAAGTGAAGCGAGTCGATTTGATTACAAAACCACGTGGAAATTTCACTGTTCTTGCCGCTTTCGTTCATTTTGAAGAGTGGTATCCAGACAGTGAAAAAATCCGCAATCACCTAAATCATCCTAAATCCAATGGTGAATTCCGTCTAGGCGGATATTACAACAAATCCGCAAATCGTTTTGTCAACTTTTATAGCAGTCAAAATCGCACCTATCAACGTTTCCTACCTGCAAAAATCAACAAGACTCCTATTCCTGAAATCAAACCGATGGAAGCTTCTGAATTAAATATTCATCAACTTGTGCATTCTCTTGAACTTGCCCGTGAAACTATTGCTAACAATGAAAAATTACTTGCTGAACAATCTGCTCGCATTGCCGAATTAGAACAATTACTTGCCGCCAAACCAGATGCTGAAACCGCCCCGCCTAAACGATTTTTGTAAACAATCATTTTGTAAATAACTAAATCAAAAAAAATATACAGAAACTGTATATTTTTTCACGGAGGTTCGTTCGGCGTTATGATTCAAGAAACAAAAACCCCTCCTTTTTCATAGTAGTTTTTAACAGTTCCATATCGATGGTTTTGTTACAAAATTCGTCGAATGTCTGATGTTTCAATACAAACATGTTGATAATTTTATACAAATTATCACAATCCATTTTGTCAATGTAATTCGTATGATGAACTAACCACTCATAAAAAGGTTGTGTGGTGCCACTTTTTTTGTATTTTGTGTAATAGGTATATGTTGCATGCAATGCTACCGTTGTTGACGATGTTTTCATGGTCGAATAATCCGTCCCCGACAATACTGCTATTTCACGAAATGCACCTATGTCCATATTCAAATCTTTCAAAATCGATTCGGTGTCATAATACAATAAACTATGGGTTGTCATGTTCAATGTGCGAAATACGCGGGGACAACCATAGACAAACATATCCATGTCGTCGCTCATACATCCCCATGCTTTTGTGCTTGCAATTTGCACGCACAAATTGTCAGCTTCACCCTCTGCGTATATATATGTTACTCCATATGCAGTCATCAAATCCTTCACGTCCTGAATATTGTCATAGGTTATCATGGTGGATTGCTTTTTCAAATAGTCTAATTCTTTCAAAAGCAAATCGTCAAGTATACCCGTTGACTCGAGTTTTTTTTGTAATTCGGTGTATTTTTCTTCTGCCTCCCGTTTTTCAATTCGCCGTTGTATTAATAACTGGCGTTTTTCAATGGGAGGTCGCCCATCAAATATGAAAACCGGAGTGATATTGTATTTTCGGAAAAGGGAAATCAATAAATAGAAATTTTCGAGGAGCGCATCTTCCGCAGCGAATTTATACAAATAGATACTGGTATCAATCACGATTGTTTTTTCGGACAATTCACTGAAGTGTATTTTTCGGATGCTGGTTTTTTTGCATTTTTCTAATAGAAATTTATTTAAATATTTTATTCCCATGCAATTTTTTATTTTATTTTGTATCCGTTGTTGTTATAATTTTGAATTCAATTTTATAATATTTAGATAATATATATAAAGTGATTTTTAAAAATATGAATAACAAAAAATCAAAGAGACTCAAACGTAATAATAAAATAAGAAACACTAGGAAGAATAACAAAAAAGGTGGCGTTTTTAAAAATTTTATACAATTATCTGCACGAGGATTAGTTTCATCTTTTCTACATAATCCACAATTTCGAAAAAAAAATCTAGTATACAACAATATTCGTAATGTAAACAACGTGAATAAATCTATCAAACCTGTGGTGGCTCTTGAAAAACAATTGAATACAACAAAAATCAAAGATTCGGTACAGGAAAATGTAAAAGTAAATAAACCAAAATCACCACATATCAAACGTGATGATAGAGTTAAATTTAGTGAATTAGCGAGTGAAAACTGGTTCAAACCGGTAAATGATTTGACTAGTAAAATTAATAAACGTCAAAAAAGTATAAAACTATTATTATATTTGAACGAGTTAGTAAAAGAATATAATTCACTATACAAATCTGATAACGAAGAAGCAGAAAAAATACAGGAAGAAATACAAACCACTATATTTTTTTTGGACAACGAAGATGCTAAAAAATATAACATCAATAAAAATAATAATCACTCTACATACATTCCAGATACTAAAAAAATAGAAGATGACATGAAAATACTACAAAAAGAATCTACGTTCACATATAATTTACTGAAAAACATTGACATATCCCCAAAAGAAATTCAAATAGCTTATTGTAAAAAATGGACAAGAAATATATGTGAAGAACATGACACCCCTCTTGAATTAATGAGAAGAATGGTATCTTATATTGGTAATAATATTGCTAATAATATTTCTCATCGTCTTTTCGGCTCTGTTCTCCCTGATGATAAGATAAATAGTGGTAAACAAGAAAAGAAATCAGTAAAATCATCTATTTTTAACAGATTACCTACTAATGTTCCTGGACCTTATACTTATGTTCCTTGGTATAACATTCGTATAAACGGAATAGCAACTGTTAAAACTATATACGGAGCATTATACGGATTTGACGAAAATTGGTTACATAATATTTTAGGCATTTTGGATCCAATCATAAATACTGTTTTTGATGAAATCAAAAAATTTGATTTGGATTTTACTACATTACTTCTTTCAAGTATGAGTGGAAAAACCGAAGAAGAAATTTATATTTTTTTTGAAACACACAAAAACATAGAAAAGTTAAAAAATAAATTCAATGAATTTTTGAAAAGGAATGCAGATAGTTTTTCGAAAGAATATAAAAATACTCATTTTATTGAATTTTCGGAAGAATTTCAAAAAAAAATTAAAGAGGCACTAACTGAACAAATGAAAGATGCAATAGAAACTGAATATCATAATATGGAAGAAAGAGTTGCTCAAAAAATACTAACGATTACAAATGGATTATCAGAGTTTAGAAAAGAATGGTTATTGTTTATCAAATCAAACGACAATTTTGATGAATTTAACATATTATTAGGAAAATGAAGAATCAATTGGAAGTTTTACAAGATAAAGCGGTTAAAATATTGAATTCGACTAATGATATTTAATTTTATAAAAATATTACACATTTGTAAATATATAAATGTGCATGTAATAAAATTATTTTTTATTTTTTTTGCTCAATTTTCTTTTTACATTTGATTTTTTTTTACTTTTTTTATTCATACAAATGTATTGTAATTTTTTATTGAGTGGATATTTTCGAAAATACGGGGTTCCGCCAGGCATGCTTGGATAGTCCTCAAACGCTTCTTTTAGTACTGCTGCATATCTTTTGTTTTCAAGTGCATTTTTTATTAGATAAGCAAACGTATCAATATTGCTTTTAACAGCGTTCACAAAAAATTTTTTTTCAGTTGTTACTTTACGTTCAGTACCTGTAACCAAACCTTTAATGACATACCCTATAGTCTTTTTAAATTCTTCAAGTGTAAAGTTCTCTGTAATATTTTTTAAAATTTCTTCTTTAAATTGCATTGCTAAAATAGCCAATTGATTTGACATAGAAATTCCACCCATTATTCCATATTTTTCAGGGTTCCTGATACGCGATGCTGACATCGCGTCTGTCTCCATCTGGTCAGCAATAATTAGCGTAATTGCTTCTATATAATGATTGATTTTTTTTCGGGTTTTGTCGTCTGTGGGTTTTGTTTTGTCGTCTGTGGGTTTTGTTAACTCTTCTAATACATTTATATATGTATTAGCGGAAGCTAGGGTAATAATTCCATTCTCCAGCGTATATTTCACGTCATCGTCGTTTTTGTCTTCTTCACTCAAGCGGTCTTTAATAAACTTGTTTATCTCGATAATTTTCGCTTTATGTTTTGCACCCGCAGATATAAACATTTGATAAACAGAAGGGGCATAATCTTGTGCAAATTTTACAATAGTTAAATTTTTTTCCGTAAAAGTCGCTTTCCATAATTTCCAAAATTCAGCCACAGTTTCAAGACCATCACCATTTAGTTGTTTTTCCATTTTTATTGCAACATCTAACGATATAGCACCGTACTTAATTACATTATATAAATTGTTAACCACAGCTGTGTTGTCTCCAAGTAATTCTTTAATAGCATCATAGTTTCCTGTCACAGCTGGGACTACCGATACCCCTTTTTTTGCAGTGTTATAAAATGAGTTTTCTTTTAAAAAAAATCCTACTAAGTTGCTTGCGGTCTTATCCGCTTTTGCTGCAATAAAATTTGGCTGTTCAAATACAGCTTTGTATTTCGCTTTAGTATTTTCTGTTTTCGTTTCTGCAAATTTTTTAAAAAAAGGACTTTCCATTATAGCTTTAAAAAAAATTTGTATTTTTTCCAAACTGTATTGACTTGTAAGATCCTTAAAAGGATTAATTCCTGATAATTTTATTGTATCGTTATGATAAAGTATTGTACCATGTTCTTGTAAAATTTCCCACATGTGAAATAATCGCACTGTCTCATGCTCAGGCTCCGTTGAGAAGTATCGATGTTTTTCAAAAATTTTCTCTTCCATATTTTCTGGTACAACTTCAGAGAGTGATTTTAATAGCACGCTAGCCATATTTTTAATATAAATTTCATTCAATATTGCATTAAAAATTCCTATTTTCTGCTCTAGTGCATATGCATACTTTATTAGTGCGATATATTGTTCTATCCGAACATTTTCATCACTTAAATCAAGTCCAGAGACATTCTTGACAACTCTAGCGGTTTTGTGTTTAACAGAACTGATTCCTTCAGTAAAAGTTTTTTTCACGGAATCCCAATCTTTTGCCAATTTTTCATGTTGGGTACTTGAATTCTCTATGGTCAGTGTCCCAGTATTGGTTAAATATGCAAATTGCGATACGTCATGAACTTTATTATCGCCCAGATTTAAATTTTTTGTTGAGAAATTTTCATTATCTATAAGTATCGCTGTTATTATTGATAAAATTACTACTACACTTAATAAAATTACATATTTAAGCCCGCCGCCTGACATATTTAGATTCTCTTCATCGGTTACTATTACTCCGCTTAGTTCACCAATTTTTTTTTTCAGTGCTTTTGCATCAGCTAAGTTGATTAAAAGTAGTTTTGCGTGAAATAATGCCATAAATCGAGAATCAACAAATGACTCAATTTTACGAGCTAAATCCGGACGTTCTTTAGTTACATTCGGAAAAAATTCATTGAAGTTCATGAAATTAACTAATATTCCAATACAATATTTTTGCATAGCAATTTTTTTATAATATTCATCGATTAACATGGCTATTATTTTTTCGTTTTCTTCTAGTTTTTCTATGGCTTTCACTTCGGATTTAGACGCTTTCTGTACGGATTCAGTAGACGCTTTCTGTACGGATTTAGTAGACATTATATATTATATATTATATATTATAAAAATATATGTTACACATCAACATGTAATCAATATATCACTAAATGCTATATATTATTACAAAATCAACTATGATATTTATTACTGTTTTTTGTATGATGTGAATATATACAAAAACATTATGAAACAAATAACAAATGATTTACAAAAATACATACAAAAACATTATAAACAATTATACAATTCAAATAATTCATCTCTTCAGTTTTCAGGAATGCAGAAAAAATTCATTAATGATTTCCACGACAGAATTATTCAAGCCCATTTAGCATGGTTCAATGAGAACGGTGCTATAGATGATTCTGTCGCTACGCCCAAACCATCCAGGTCAAATTATTCTTATATACCTGCGGATTTCAGGGCGATTATCGAGCGCGACATGAATGTTCACAAACATTATCAGTTTTCCATCGCTGGGAGAAAAATATCCGTGGTATTTTATGCCAGCACTGAGAAATCCTATCCCGCAAAAACCTGGCTAAAGTATTTGCAAAAGATTTTCATGTGGTTGCATATTGCAAATCAATATTCTTCTAAAAAATGTTCTCCTGTTTTGATGGTCTATCTCTATTTGACACCTTTGCAGAAAAAAATGCCGGAATCGAAATCCGTTGAAATCGGCAGAACCCATGCGAATACCGCTTTCACTACTTCATGCACAAAAACCACGGAAATTCATTTGTATCGAGAAGAAGAATGGTTCAAAGTGTTTATCCATGAGACATTTCATTCACTGGGGCTGGATTTTTCCATCATGGATTCTAGCCGTGCCGACCGCGCCATCAAAGAAATATATGGATTGAATCCTGCTTTAGGCGACGTCCGATTATACGAAAGCTACTCTGAACTCTGGGCGGAATTCATCCATACCTGTATGTTTGTGCATTTTCAAATGATAAAATCCCGTGGTCCAGAAAACGCGAAACATTTAGGCGGATTTGATGAAAAAGTTCGTAACCATCTATGTTACGAGATAACATTTTCTATGATACAATGTGTCAAAATTTTACATCATTATGATTTGCGTGTTCGTGATATAGTTGTTGATTCTGATGCATCTAAGGAGGCTGTTCTCAAAAAATACAAAGAGACAACCCCCGTGTTCTCCTATTTTTTTATTAAATCCCTCTTGATGTTTCATATGAATGATTTTATTGAATGGACCATGATACATAATCATGGGTCATTCGATTTTTTGAAAACCGATGGCAATATCCAAGCCTATGTTGATTTTATCCGAAAACATCGCACTGGACGTGCTTATTCGGGGCAAATGGCCTTGACTGAATCGTTATCCCATTATCGTGGTTCACAAAAAAACACTTCGACGGGATTGACTACCTTGCGAATGACGATGCTGGAAGATTGAGGGGTGGCTGGGGTGGTGGGTCTCCTAATTCGCAGACATTTGTTTGAATTCTTTCCATGAAATCGGTTTTCCTTCTACTGGCGGCACTTTTTGTTCCGCATTTTCTCGGTCTAAATTTTCACCACGTTTTAGCGCAGCATCTACGTATAATTCTTTCAAAATTTTACCGACCATTACGGAACCTTCATGCTGGTCGACTTTGCAGTCTTCGATCATTTTTAGAACACCCAGCAATTGTGTCATGATTCCTAAATCAAGTTCGTCTTTTAACACTTTGTTGAAAATATCGGTATAATTACTGAACAAAAACCACGCTTGTTTTTGACAGAGGTCTAGAAATTCTTGTGGGTCCGTCGCGCGCATATGTCCGTCGGTTTTTTTCAATTGTTCTAAACGGCGAATATCATCTCGTATCTTTACACTATGTTTCACGCGACGAATTGTCTCGGTATTGTTTTCGCAATCGGAATTGTCTAACAATTTTTTTAAATTTAGCTTTTCTTCGGCGTTCATGGATCGTATACAAACAATGGCGTTTGGTCTTTATGTATTTTGATACGAAAATATAATATTGCCCAATTTTATATTTGAACACATAAATATGATACCCGGTAAAACTATGATGGAAAATATACAGGAATCCCCGACTGCTGTAATTGTTACAAGCATATTGTCATTGTTGATTGTATTCGGATTGTATGTATTGAAAAAATCACCTATTACACAAAACATTCGCGACAAACTATATGAATACAAGCAAAAAATCATATTGTCGTTAGTCGTCAAAAATGGGGAAATACGTAATACGAATTCATGGTCGTTTTCCAACATGGCATTGTATTTATTAGAATCGTTCGATATGCTTTAGCCGTTTTTATTTTGTCCACGTATTTTATAGAATGAAATTTCGACCAGTATACATTGCTATTATATTTGCATTAGTAGTTATTATATTTATGACAAGTTCTGCGGGTTCTACTTATGTTCCATACATGAAAACCTCTTATTTTGACCAGGCTTTTCCTTATGAAGGTATGCAAACCAATCAAAGTCCTGTTACTGAAAACCCTGCGCAATCTAGTGATTTAGGTTCTTACATGAGTGGGATAAGCAATTTATTTCAATCTAAACAATCTAAACAATCTGAATCATCTGCTCCTACTTCAACTAAAGTGGAAGGATTTGCTCTTCAACCTAGTCCATATACTGCATCTGAAATGATTGACCGTTATGGTAAAACCCCTGGCGAGCCAAGTTGTTTCGGAAAAAGTATGGGATATTCTCGTAGCACTGGACCATTATGTTTCAACGATGAAGATTTGAAATTATTAACCACACGCGGTGGAAACATGGGTAGTCGCGATTCTGTTATAGGGCAACCTATGTAAATAGTCTAAAAACGAAAAATGTATATGGTTTTCGTTTTTACATGTATCGCATCTAAATGTTGATCTTGTATTTTTCATAAACAACGTGCGCGAGGAACAATCCGAAGAAATTCTTAGCAAACAAATCGAGAACATTATACAGTATATTCTTCCAATAATAAGACATCAATGCAGCAATTCCATAGAAGGCCCATATTCCTGAAAATGCCCAAAAGATCAGTTGACCGATTTGTGTATATTTAGCATATTGTTGATAAATAATCATAAAATAGGCTAAAAATGGAATGAATCCTAATGTTACTGCCAGTGTGGTAGGTATGACATGAATTTCGCCTAAATATCCGAAAAGCAACATTGCCCAATTCAGTAAAAAAATTGGAATCAAATAGATAGCATTTGTTTTGAATGAGTCAATCAAAGTATATTGTTTAGGGGTCTCGTTTGCGACGATTGGTTGTTCGATGTCACTCTCGTCATCTTTTTTGTGTTTCACATTTGATTTTGTGTTGATAAAATCCAGATACACACACAATGTATAAAGCATAGTAGGCGTTGTAATTGCCCAGTCGAAATATCTGTTAGGTGTTACATTTTTGATGCTATGTATATTTGTTGCAAACCACGCGTAAAAACTGCCTTCGATGATTTGTACAAATATTTCAATGCCTAATAATTTTTTCAAAACGGAAAATTCAGCTACCACGGGCAGTGTAAAAACATAAATATCAAGAATTCCGATGACAATTTGAACAAACAACGACCCATATACCGTGCGATTCAATGTTTTTTGTAAATTCATATATCTATATATTAGATGTTTATTTTTTCAACTATATTATGAAAACGTTACCATGCATTTTGTGCAATAGGTTATTGTTTTACTTCGGTCTGGGTCAATATCAATCAAATCTGTTATGATTTCATGTTCGCATTTTTTTTTCAAATATTGCTCTAGGGCTGTGCATAGTTTCGCATAATCGGCGTCGCGATGTTGAAGGGGGACCGATAACAATCGGTCGCGTGCATATTGAACCGCGTCGAGTTTTTCTTCCATGGTATTGTTTCTTGTGTTATAGATTTATTTTATTTTGAATCTATGTTCAATTTTGTTTCCTGTTTGTTGGGGGTGGTGGGTTGAAAAAGATAAAACTCCTCTTTCTGTTTTTATTGCGTATGTATTCTGCCACGGGTGATTTTATATTGGCAAATTTTGACTTTTGGGATGTATTATAGGAAATATCTTGTATTCCATGTTCTCGTCGTATATTCATGTATTCTTCGAAATGGTCGAGGAGGAATATCGTTTCCGGTTCATTTGTCATATCGGATGGAATATTGCCGTCTGAATTTTTGATTGTAGGATTTGCGCCGTTTTTCAACAAGAGTATGGCACAGTCTTTTGTATTCCATCGCGCGCATTTATGCAGCGAGGTTTCTTTGTTTTTTGTTTTAGAATCCACATCTGAACCGGCTTTCAAATATGCGTTGAGCATGGGAATGTTGCCCCACCGAGCTGCATAATGGATTCCCATCCAGCCGTCTCGGTCTTCCATGAAATTGATGTCTCCGCCCATGGCAATGTATTTGCGTACATCGCGGTCATTTCCGAAATAGGCGGCATTGAGAAGGTCCTGGTCGATTTTTTTTACTTTTGCTGGTTGCTTTGAAGACACTTGCCATCCTTTTGCAAATGGGTCCATGTGTTATTTTTTGTTTCTATAATAATATAATAATATTGTTTACATTTTTTTCTAAAAAAATATAAATTACGTAGTAGGTGGAGTCTCATGGACGCATGTCTAAATATCCAATGAAATGGTGTTTTTATCGGAACGCTGCTTGCGTTTACTGCGCTTTGGTAAACTGTTGTTTTGCGCATCACGCAGTGAACTAATACTTATCATACTATCGTCTTCGTTGTTTTGCTCATGAATGTCGACGGTGCGTGTTTTCAATCCTGCTAAAATATTATCTATATCACTATTTTGAGGACCGCGCATTTCTTGTCGCTGTGGTGGTGCATTCACATCTGCATATGGAGTGTTCATACTGACGCCTTCTTCGCGGAACATGGCACCACGACTGGCATTGATGTCTGGGCGATTTCCAGGACGTTCGGTGTAAACCATACCGGGTCTTTGCATAGGTCCTTGATTTTTCGTTTCTACTGGGGCGGGTGGAGGAGGGCCTCTAGGTCTCTGTGATTTTTGGTCCTGCATCATATTGTTCGCCATGGCAAAACCCGGCGATTTTTGACTCATGCTGTTTACTGTGGCATCTGTAAACATGCGCATCAATTCTGGACTTTGTTTGATTACATCGTTGAATCCAGGAGTAGCACTAGAAAGAGCCTTGTTTGTGAAATTGACGACGGCTGCGCTGAACCCTATGCGCAACAACAACGACAATTCTGGAGCCATCTTTCCTCCCTTGTATTTATCGTGCAATTCGGAGAAAATCTCTTCGTAACTGTCAATATCTTCGTTGATTTGTTCTCCCCATCCGTCTAAATTCAACCCGAATGGGTCGAATGCAGCATTCGCATATTCGACGGAATTGACAAAGGTCATGAACCACCATCCCTGTAGTTTAATGCTGTCCTTTTTACGCTTGTCTTCTAATGCAGTTTCGTATTCATCTTCGACCTCTTCATATTGAGAATCCATATTAAAGTGAGTAATATTTTTGACTAAACCCTTTTCATACCATTCCTCCAGTTTCTTGATCATCAGACGTTTCTTCCTGCGTTTTTCACGGTCGGATAGTTTCGAAGAGTTGGACTCAATCGGAATGTCATTCATTTTTGAAAATCCGTCCCAGGTGCTTGTTTTACCTACACTTTCGACTGTTGCAGAACCTAGTTTTGAATCATTTGTAGAGGATTCGGGTTGACTAGGTCCACCTCCAGACTTGAATCCAAACATGTTTCCTAAACCACTCAGTAATTTCGATTCTCCTGTAGGTGTGGATGGTGTGGTATAATTTGCACCGCCCGAAGAAACCCCGGACAAATCATTCAAATCGTTTTCTAATTTGTCTAGTTCTCCTAAATCAATGCTAATGTTTCCAGTAGATGCCTTTTTCTTGTCATTCATCAACAATTCAATCCCTGTTCCGAAATTGACGGAAGGAGTTGCGTCACCGAATCCTGAAGACGACGAGGGTCCATCGTTGAAATTCAATGAAATTGGTTCTAAATTATCTAATCCAATATCAATTACTTCCATGTTATGATAATAATATACTATTTATTTTTAAGTCTTCCGCATAAGTTATTATTTTTTCCCGTTTTAAATACCATATTCCTTGCAAGAAACAATCGGCTAAATCATCGCGCTTTGGTGTTTCGAGAACATGGGACCATTCCCCCAAATCTGTGTTTTTTTCCAGGAATTGTTTGCAAAAGAAAATCCCGTCTTTTTTGTGTTGTTTGTAATTGTTCTCGGTCTCTTTTGTGTTTGCTAAATCTTTGAGTTTGTTTGCCGATGACACAAATTCTATATGAATATCGTGGCGTCCTCGCATAATAAAATATTGTGCTAACATACCCTGGATCGTTTTCATCCGATTTGCTAAAATACCGATTTGGTTCTCCAGTATAACATGTGTAATAGTTCCGTTTGTCATGTCGGGTATTTCATCTAATAGACGTGTCATGTTTTTTCCGATGGATATCAAATCAGTATTGTTTGCGGTTTTCTTTTTAGGGTCGACGAGAACTTTGTAGGTATTTTCTTCGAAAAAGGGGATGATTATTTCTAGGAGGCCCTTTTTTGTGGTGGGTATCGATGGTGGAGGTTGCGGTTTTTCGAAGGCTATTTTTCCTAAATCTTTGTTCTCGAATATTTTGTATTTTTGTGCTATAGGTATTAATTCTTCATAGGTGTGTTTTTTCAGGGTTGCCGTTGAGATTGATTTATCGGGAATGATGTATTCGGTGGATTGTGTCGCGTGTTTTTCGCAATAGGTTTTCTCTGGTGGTCTACTGTATTTGGCTTTTTTGTTGCAGAGCTTTATCGGTGCGTTTTTTTTCGCGGGTTTCAGGGAACAGTTGCAGGTGGTGGTGGTCGAGGGTTCGGTGTTCATCAAATTGAGTATTTCCCATCTTTGAATGGAGGGCGCCCCTGTGGCGGTGGTGGTTTCAAAAATACAGACCGCCATGTTTTTGATTCCGATGTCGAAACTCGCCAGTTTTTGAATGGGCATCGATGTGTATTATTCCTACATTTGTTCCTAAATCGTTTTCTCCGCAAATTCTATATCAGTCGGAACCCGATGATTTCTCAAATACGTGCGGTTCTCAATAATCAAGATAATATGCAAAAAATAAACGTAGTATTGGTTTTGCTGATAGAAATCTACCGTGTTCTCATGGGGGCTCTTTTAGTATCTTTCGTTCCGCAAAATTGCGATGGACATATTTGTTCTCCTACCGAGAACTTGTACAATGGAAATGATTTGTATATTGCTGGATTCGTCATCAACTTTTTCACTCTGCTGTCGTTTTTGACTCTTTATGGCATCGAAACAAAACGCGAGAATCGTCTTATTGCATATTTGGATGTAAACCCCCACAACCCGAATGACTCCGATAGTGTCAGGGAAGCTCTAATGGCATTACCCGAATCAAAGCGCGAGAACATTCTTTATTTAGACAAAATTTATCAAAAAGGGGGGTATTTTGTAACGGGCGCGTTTGTCCTAAATACTGTCTTTAGTGGAATCGTTGTGTTTGATAATTATTTAGACAGTAAAACGGTGACCGCTTATTTGACAAACGTTTTGTTCATGGCATCAAAAGTTTACAACGTGTATAGCATTGCAAACACAGAAGAAAACGTGTTCTATTCGGCGTATTTGTCAAACAAACTGCAATACAATGAGGTTGACCCCGATAAAATTGCGGATAATGTAGAATTGACGGGTTGTTCTCGACCAGATAATTTAGACATTTCTGTTCACGGTGATATAGAAATGTATGCTATGGAAAATCGATATGTTTCGGCGGATGCGGAAGAAAATGTCGAAGCGGTTGAAATGGATGATACAGAAATATCAGAATAAGGGGGTGGGTGGGTAAACAAAAATAACATCTATGACACATATTCAGGAGTGTATGAATATTAGAAATATGTATTTATTCAAAATAGGAGGAATTCATAGCGCGCGGCGTTTTTTTAGGTGGTTTTTGTGTAAAATTTTTTATAGTTATTTTGTATAAGGTAATGTCAAAACATGACGAGTATGTCAATAGAATATCTGAAGAAGGCTATGACAAGAATGAATTTATGATAAACAAAATAACAAAAAATTACATGAAAATAGATTTAAACAAATATGTGAATAAAGCAACATTCAATGAAGCAACATTCTATGAAGAAACATTCAAAGAAGCAATAAAAGATTGTTATGTATTTGTAGTAGAAAAAAATGAAATGAAAAATATTGGTAAATATAAAAAAATGGAAATTAAATATTATGCGTTCCCGAACCAAAGTGAGGGTAATAATAATATGAAAAAAACATACGTAATATTTGAAGATGATAACAAAACCGAAACTGAGATTACTGTAATGACTTGTGATTTAAATGATAGAAAAATAATAGGTAAGTCACCTGACCCATTATATATATTGAAAGCCGATTGTGATAAAAATAGCACAAAAACCGTAGGAGGAAAATTAAAACGAAGTCGCAAAAACAAAAACACTAACAAAAAATCAAAAAATACCCGAAGAAAATCAATTCGTCGCCGTCGTTATTAGACCTTTTCTCATTTAAACCGTTGAAGATTTCAATGCGTCCCTTTGTGGCGGTATTACACCATTTTTCATTTGAAACGCCTACAGTAGTTAGGTGTTTTGAGATAATGGAGAATACATTTTCGACATTGGAAATGAGAAAAGGTATAAAATCTTTATCGGCCATTGACCACGAAGAATGTAAATCCGCAGGGACGGTCTTCAACGGTGTAAATGTGCAAAAGTCTAATCATTACAGATTGTTTATAAAAATACATAAACAATCGAGAACATAAAAAAATACAATATATACATATTTTTTGTTTTTTATAAATTTTTTATTTTTTAATTGTCAGTGCCATGAGTGAACCATTCTTCGTCCCATTCTCCGTCCCATTCTCCGTCCCATTCTCCGTCCCATTCTCCGTCCCATTCTCCGTCCCATTCTCCGTCCCATTCTCCGTCCCATTCTCCGTCCCATTCTCCGTCCCATTCTTCGTCCCATTCTCCGTCCCAGTCGTTATCATTATGACAAAAACATTTTATATTATTAGGTACAATAGGATCAGAAACATAATTACCACAAACTCGACAATTTATCGCTTGAAATTGTCGATTAGGTCCATCGTCTGCATTTTCAACCCAAAAATACCAAAGCTCGTCATCGTCATCATAATCATTCGCTATCTCAATACTATGGTTATGAAAAGGATTCGCTCTACTAAATGTTTGGTTGTTGAAAAGATGATGGATACGCTCTTTTTTTGATTTAATAAAAGATATAGTTTCCCACGTTTTTGCGTCATAGAAACAATAACTCTTGATTTTATCTAATAAATCACCCGATGAAACATGTAAATTGTTGATAAGTAATTGCTTGATAATACTACTCATTGTTGTTATCTAACCTCTTGTAATAAAATGGAAAGTAGTAACGAAAAGTTTAAAATAACGTTAAAAGCTAGTTGTTATTATTGTTGTTGTCTTAATGATGTTATTGTCTAAACAAAAAAAAGCCTTTCAATTTTTTGTTATTATATTTGGGCGTTTTCCACCACATGGTTTGCATATATAAAAATATATATGCAAAAAAGTCTAAGCAGATGCATTTAGCAACTGGTTTTGTGTAATAACTGGTGCCATCTTTCTTGCGTTCAATTGCTCTGCACTGAGATACAATTGTTTTAAATCACTGGATTGATAACCGAATGGTTGCGTGTTATCTAAATAGGATTTGTAATAATATGGAACAGTGTTAGTTTGTACAGGTGCAGTTGAATATCGTGCTATATATCCTATATCATTCAATGACTCGGCTTGTTCTTTTTGAATGATTGCCTTTGCATTTTCAGTAAGGTGTCTTCGGTATTCCCAGTTGGATTTCATACCAGTAGCTTGTAGCAAATTGTTGTTTGTCACCGATTCTTGTTGCCATGAAGCGACTAATACTCTGCCGTCATTCATAAAAGGGGGGAAATCTTTGTATAAATTGTGTGTTTGAAATCCATAGGTTGATTTAGGAGGTTCAGCTAATATAGGATATGCAGAATTGATGGCTAATCCGGGTATTGGCATCTTTTGAAATATATTTATATAGACTAAATATATTTTATACTGAATCACCGCCGCCCTCTCCCCTCCCCTCGTATTATTCGGCGGATTCTAACAATTGCACAAGCTCTTGTTTCTTTAATTTACTAGGGTCGGTTGATAAACCCTTTTCGATAACAGTAGCCCTCAAAACCGATAGACTCATTTTTTTGTAGATTTCTTTATTGTCTCTGGTTGAATCATTTGCGACCTCTTCGGTTTTAGTATGTTCGATTTTGTGAATGACGATGTCTTCGTCATTGATTTCCATGTTTTCTTTCAAAAGGGTGGATTCGATTTCTGCTATTTCTATTATTCCTAAATCATTTGCTTCGGGGGTATTTTCGTTGATATCTACGTTGATTACTTTTATGGTGGATTCTGTAGGAGTATCATCGTCTGATACAATTATTTTTTTTGGTTCCTCTTCTTCCTCTTCTTCGTCATCTTCGTCTTCTTCGTCTTCTTCGTCTTCTTCGTCTTCTTCGTCGTCTTCAGAATCGTCGTCTTCTTCGTCTTCGTCGTTCTCTGCAGCTTCATCATCATCCTCATCCGATTCCTCTTCCTCTTCGACGCCATTCGGTTCACTTTTAACTACATCATTAAACATGATATCAAATTCATGCATATTTGTTGGAAGGAATCCATTTGAAAAAGTAACAACATTCTCACTTGGTGCTCGAACAACTGTATTCTGATTTTCGCCTAAATATGTTATATTGATTTGCATATTTTTTATTTGTTTCACTATGTTGTTTATTATTTCAAACATAGTATCTTGTTTGTGTTCTATTACAATCATGCGCTGTTTAAAATGATAAACTAGCATAATGATCATAACAAAAGAAATGCCTAAACTGATAAAGAAAAATGTCTCCATAAAACTAAAAACGCCCATTTTATTATTAAAACATAAAAATTAATTGATATTCAAACGAGAAAAATTTGTGAAAATTTTCTAT
>Ga0214923_10000612_pt1 | contig 52921 bp, 51 predicted proteins | sample LL1510_MetaG_FD_177993 | JGI IMG/M metagenome (GOLD analysis project Ga0214923, IMG submission 177993) | Freshwater microbial communities from Lake Lanier, Atlanta, Georgia, United States - LL-1510 | ecosystem: Environmental > Aquatic > Freshwater > Lake | place: USA: Georgia | collected...
CGCATATCGCGGCGATAACTCTCAAGGGAAAGCAAGTCAGTAAGTAAACGTGCTTGATCGATCTCGTCTGTGCCAACTTCGGCACGACTTAACTCAGCTTTAATCTCCGCTACTCGTCTACCGGCATCCATTTCTAAAATTCTGGCCAAGACTGCTTGAACATATCTCTCATCCGGAATGTCATTTGGCAGGGGCTCGACTGCCATTGCTCGGACATGAGATTTAATTTCATCATTTGGGGCCTGCTCTAGAACTTTTGTGATCCAAGCCTGCGCCGAATCAAATTCCAGCGGATTTCCGGCTGCCGCACATGCTGCATAAACCGCTGAAGCCGCCGGCACGGTAAAAACGCTTTCTTCAAGTGATTCAAACCACGAACCCACTAGGTGCGGTGTTTGCAGGACACATTTCAAAGCTTCGCGCTCAACATGCGCAGCCTGTGACGACGCAGTGCTTTGAGCTCGCGATTGCTGTGGCGCAGATTTCTTGCCAGCAGAACTCATTTCGCTTCGGATCGTGGCATCATCCATGCCTAGCCATCCAGCTACTGTGCGAACGTACTCGGGGCGAAGTGCTGTGTCCTTGATACCTGCGAGTACTGGCGCGACTGCGCGCATGGCGGCAACCCGACCTTCGGCTGTATCTAGATCAAATTCTTCGATAGTTGAGCGCATAACAAATTCAAACAATGGAATCTTGGTGGCAATTAGGTTCTTTACTGCTTCATCGCCATGCTTCAATCGCAAGTCGCAGGGATCCAGGCCATGCGGTTCGATGGCAACAAAGGTGGATGCCACAAACTTTTGATCTTCGCCGAATGCTTTAAGTGCGGCTTTCCGGCCAGCAGCATCACCATCAAATGTGAAAACGACTTCAGCATGTTTAGTGTCGTCATCCATCAAAATTCGACGCAGCATCTTTACGTGATCGGCGCCAAAGGCTGTGCCACAAGTTGCAACTGCAGTTGTGATTCCAGCTAAGTGACATGCCATAACGTCGGTGTAGCCCTCAACAACAACGGCTTGCTGTTGTTTCGCCATGTCACGGCGAGCCAAGTCAATGCCATACAAAACTTGCGACTTGCGATAAATCGGAGTCTCGGGGGTATTTAAATATTTAGGACCTTGATCTGCCTCAGTAAGTTTGCGGGCACCAAACCCGATGGTGTCGCCACTTGAGTCACGAATTGGCCACATGACACGATCGCGGAATCGATCGTATGCGCCGCGTTGACCAGAAACCGCCAAGCCAGCTGTAATCATTTCCTCTTCGGAGAATCCTTTGCTGCGCAATTCATTTCTTAAACCATCCCAGCCTGATGGCGAATACCCAATGCCAAAGAGATCCCAGGATGTTTGCTCAAAACCACGTTCAGTTAAAAAGGTTCGGGCATGCTGAGCTTCTGGAGTTAACAATTGAGTTTTATAGAATGCACCAGCAACTTTGTGGGCTTCGATTAGTCGTGCTCGCTGACCTTGTTGACCGGCTGAGGCACCACCACCTTCTTCGTAACGCAAGATGATTCCATATTTAACTGCCAGCTTTTCAACAGCTTCGGTAAATGAAAGTGCATCAATTTTTCGAACGAAAGTGATTACATCGCCACCTTCACCACAGGAAAAACAGTGGTACAGGCCCTTGCTTGGTGTTACGTGAAATGAAGGTGAGCGCTCATCATGAAATGGGCAAAGTCCTTTGTAACTTCCGCCACCAGCGGCTTTGAGAGTCACAGTTTCGCGAACTATCTCGTCGATTCGGGCTCGCTCGCGAACTGAGGTTACGTCCTCTTCGCGAATTTTTCCTGCCACGTCCCCTACTTTACGTGCAGCAACGTTGGTGCCACTGCACAAGGCTGACGTCTGTGAGGGCCGCCACCTGGTCAATAACTACGCGGAATTTCGCCACCTCTGAACTTGCTCCAAGCCATAGTTCGGTGTGAAACCGATCAAGGTTGGCTTGTGGGTCTTGACTTAGAAACTCAACCAAGTCCTTAATCTGCTGACGTTGTCTGGCGTACATCTCATCAGCACCAGCTCGGTTCATCACGAATGTTGCAGCTAAGGCTTTAAGTGCAGTTACTTCGTATCGAGCCTCATCGGGAACTACCAACGAGGCGTCGTATCTGGTCAATGGCCGTTGGCCATACTCAGCCTGAGTGGCTTGCTGAGCTGCGATACAAAAACGACCGATCAAAGTACTGGTGAGATTCTTAAGTTCTGCCAAGGAGCGCATAGTTCCATCGAAGGATGTTGGCCAACTTGGAAGTGAGCTAACTCTTATCAAGGCAGCATTAAGTTCCGCTTTTGCAAAATCTGATCCGTACCACTTTTGGGCAACTTCAACTACTTCGCTACGACCAGCACTTGATTTCAAAATGTCAATGTTCACATGCCCCGCAAAAACTGCGTCTTCCACATCGTGAACACAATATGAAACGTCGTCTGACCAATCCATAACTTGTGCTTCAAAACAGGAAGTAGTTCCAGTAATTCCTTCTCGAACCCAGGCAAATACATCCGCGTCGTCTTCATAAACGCCGAATTTAACTTCACCAGGTTGCTTTGTCCATGGATACTTTGAGGCAGCATCTAGTGACGCGCGAGTTAAGTTAAGTCCGATTGTTTGTCCTGGACGTGGTCCCGCTTGTGGACTTACAGCTTTAGGTTCAAGCCGAGTAAGAAGTCGAAAAGATTGTGCGTTACCTTCAAAGCCACCAATGTCTTTGGCCAAATCATTAAGTGCAGTTTCGCCGTTATGTCCAAACGGTGGATGTCCTAAGTCATGTGACAGACAGGCGGTGTCTACTAAATCCGGATCGCAACCAAGTGCTGCGCCCAGTTCGCGGCCAACTTGGGCAACTTCAAGTGAGTGAGTGAGACGAGTGCGCGGAAAGTCCTCTTGGCCCGCTTCCATAACTTGAGTCTTCACACCCAGTCGACGTAGCGCAGAACTATGCATCACTCGGGCGCGATCACGAGCGAACTCGGTACGCTCCACGCTTTTGTTTGGCTCATTAACCCAACGCTGGGAATCAAGCTCAGAGTAGCTTCCAATCATTTAGCCACCACTGACTGCTAGTTCAGCTTCGCGAACAGTTTCAACTTCAGTTACCGACATGCTTTGCGAATTGAGCCAGCCATCTGGCAAGTTAACTCGACGATCTGGCGTAGTTCTGCCCCGTGGAAGTTTTGCAAGTTCCTCATCTAAAAGTTGCTCTCGATTGATTGTGTTTAACAAGTCATCGAATTCTTTCAAGCTCGAAATTAGCGACAATGCGCCACGAGTTTCGCTGCCAGCAACTACCCCCTTTAGATACCAAGCCATGTGTTTGCGCATTTCTTGGCAACCGCGAAATTCATCACCGTGCATCTGGACTAACAAATCAGCATGACGGCGCATTAAATCGACAATCACACCAGCATTTGGTTCAGCAGGCACGATTTCGCCTGCAAACGATGCGCGAATTTGCCCGAACAACCAAGGTCGCCCAAGGCAGCCTCGACCTACAACTACTCCGCGAGCTCCAGTTTCATTCAACATTCGCTGAGCGTCAGCTGCTGACCAGATATCACCATTGCCCAGCACTGGGGTATTTGGAATATGTTCGACTAAGCGCGCGATGGTGTTCCAATCTGCTTTGCCACCGTAATACTGCGCCGCAGTTCGACCATGTAGCGCAACCCAAGTTATTCCAGCTTGTGAGGCAATCTTTCCGGCATCCAAATAAGTAATGTGATCAGCATCAATACCAACTCGCATTTTTACCGTTACTGGAACTTTGCCTTGGGCATTCTTTACTGCCGCATTCACAATGCTAGAAAACAAGTCGCGCTTCCAAGGTAATGCGCTGCCGCCACCTTTGCGGGTAACTTTTGGAACTGGACAGCCGAAGTTCAAATCAACGTGATCAGCCATATCTTCATCAACTAGCAGCTTTACGGCGGCTCCGACAATGTCTGGATCCACACCATATAGCTGCGCACTTCTGGTTTTCTCGTCCGAGTCAAAAGTTACAAGGTCAAGAGTTTCAGGATGACGCATCAGTAACGCTTGCGAAGTTGTCATTTCTGCAACGTAGACCGTGTGATCAAGGTCAACTTGGCCAACGGAATGTCGAATCTGTGTCGATGCCTCTCGACAGACCCTGCGAAAGGCACGGTTCGTAACTCCCGCCATTGGCGCAAGTTCAATGACCGGATCAGTGGCTAATAAATCTGCAAACATCAGCAGCCGATGAGGCGAGAGCCTAACCAAGACACAACTGAATCAAGTCCGACTCGCTCTTGTTCCATAGTGTCTCGATCGCGGATGGTTACGGCGTTGTCATCTAAGGTTTCAAAATCAACTGTGATGCAGTAAGGCGTTCCGATTTCATCTTGGCGACGGTAACGACGTCCAATAGCTCCAGCGTCGTCAAACTCAATGTTCCAAGTTTTGCGCAACTCAGTTGCCAAGTCTTTAGCTTTTGGACTCAAGTCAGCATTACGTGACAATGGCAAGATTGCAGCCTTTACTGGCGCCAGGCGCTTATCGAAACGCATGACGACGCGCTTATCCACACCACCTTTTGTGTTTGGAGCTTCGTCTTCGTCATATGCCTCAAGCATGAAAGCAAGTACTGCGCGGGTTAAACCAGCCGCGGGTTCGATTACATACGGAACATATTTCTCGCCTGATTCTTGATCAAAGAACGACAAGTCTTTTCCAGAAGCTTCCATGTGAGCTTTTAAGTCAAAGTCTGTGCGATTGGCAATACCTTCTAATTCAGCAAATTCACTTCCGCCAAATTGGAAGCGATATTCAATGTCTGTTGTGCGCTTGGAGTAATGCGATAACTTTTCTTTTGGATGTTCAAATCGACGTAAGTTGTCAGTTGATAGACCTAAGTCGACGTACCAATTCCAGCGCTCTTCAAGCCAGTACTCGTGCCATTCCTCGTCTGTACCTGGTGGCACAAAGAATTCCATTTCCATTTGTTCAAATTCGCGGGTTCGGAAAATAAAGTTTCCTGGTGTGATTTCGTTGCGGAAGGACTTTCCAGTCTGCCCAATTCCAAATGGCGGTTTTTTGCGTGATGACGCAGCCACGTTTGCATAATTTGTAAAGATACCTTGCGCGGTTTCTGGGCGCAGGTAGTGCAGCGAGTTCTCGTCTATTACTGGGCCAAGATTTGTTGACAACATGCCGTTGAACATTTTTGGTTCAGTGAATTCACCTTTAGTCCCACAGTTAGGGCAAGGCACTCCAGCTAGGCCACCTTCAGGCGCGCGACCTTTTCGCTCTTCAAATTCTTCAAGTAAGTGGTCTTCCCGGAAACGTTTGTGACATGAAGTGCACTCAGTAAGTGGGTCAGTGAAAGTTGCTAGGTGTCCAGATGCGGCCCACACTTGAGGCGCCAAGATAACGGCCGAGTCGATTCCGACAACATCTTCGCGAGATTGAACTACTGCTTTCCACCATTGGCGGCGAACGTTTTCTTTCAGTTCGACACCGAGTGGCCCGTAATCCCAGGCAGACCGAGATCCGCCATAAATTTCGCTACTTGGGAAAACAAATCCGCGGCGTTTGGACAGATTAACTACAGCATCTACGCGATCCATGAAACTCAACATCCGATAAGGCTTTCCGACTGGTTGCCGGAAGCAGGAAACACCATTCTATCTAGTTTGGATGGGTCTAGAAATGCTTGAAGGTGCTAGTTTGCCTTCAATTTACTTCGTAATGTTGGGTCAGCGGGCTCGGTGTGAGTGGTGAAACAACGGCGTGAATCGTGTCGTAAACGGCCAGTAAATATGGCACCGCTGTCTTTGGGCAAACTGGAACCACGAGGGTTGCCGATTTAACTGATGCGCCGCGCAGCATTGCGCCAATTGCCATGGCCGTGCTCCCAGATTCAACGCCATCATCAATAACTGCAACCTTCAAACCGGCTAAGTCACCAAGTCTTGGAATCGAGACCTCAGTTCGAGTTCGAATAATGTTTAAATCCCGCATTGGCAAAGTTATTTCGGTTGCGAATGCCATTGCAATTTCAACTGCAGCTGGCAAAACTACAATTATTACGTCATGCTCCAAGATTTCTGCCTTGAAAGTAGTGAGCATTTTTTGTCCAGCATCAGCTCGATCAATGAAATCAAAGTTCGCCATTAACACTCGACTCATATTCAGTCACTGATTCTGGGCTGAAATCAGTCAGCAATTCGAAGGCAGTTGGTTCATCTCGCATGTTCGCCAAAAATGGCCAAACGCTAACTTTTGCTTCCATTGATCCAAGTGCTCGGCGATAGGAACCTACATCAATCCAATCGCTCTTTACTAAGTAGCGCTCAGGAGAATCTGCATTGTGAAATATGCTGCTTGATACGAATCCGCTTTTAGCCTGCAAAATTTTCATAGCTGCTTTCGCGTCAAGCTTCCACGTAGCCGAATCAGCCACATCAAAAGTCCAAATAGCGTGAAAAGTTCCCAGCATAAAATTTAAGCGCCGAATTTAATTGCAGTTGCAGCTATCAAAATCAGAAATACGAAGAAGCGAATTATTCGCGATCTTGGATCAAGCAATGGCCAAGATAAGTACATAAGCCAACCTATGAAGAAACTCACAACTGTCAAAGCAATCCCCGAATAAGGAGCCTGCAAGAAAAGACCTAGCAGCATCAAGACTGCGATAAGCCCTGGCACCAAAAACTTCGGCAAGGCATGGATCCGCAATAACGTAGGGGCGCTTAAGTCAGTTACTCGCTTGCGCAATGCTGAATGGGTAACCACTGGAACCGCTGGATTTGATTTTTTCGGTTTATTTGCTTGACCCATAACCCAATTACAGCATGGGTTAGCCTGAAAATAGCGGAGGCTTATTGACAATCATTCCCATTTAATCTACTGTTGGGAATTGTTCCCGATAAAGGAGTTCTGATGGCGCTTCTAGTAGCACTAGGAACTGTGTTCGCCACTTTCCTGGGTGGCTTACTTGCCCTGCGGGCCCGCAAGCGGATGCACCTGGTACTGGGATTAAGCGCCGGACTCCTACTCGGCTTGGTTTCTTTTGATCTAATTCCTGAAGTTTTTATACTCAGCAAGTTAGAAGTCGGACATGTTCCCGCCGTCATGGTCATGTTTGTTTTTGGATTTTTATCGCTTCATATTTTGGAGCGCTACTCCGGTGCGCACGAACCACACGATTCTAAATACAGCGATTCCCATGAGCATTCACAAAACACAACTGGCGTTATCGCTGCTTCTGCAATGGTGATACATGTCTTCCTTGATGGTCTGGCAATTGGCATCGCATTCCAGGTTAGTTCTGCTTTGGGATGGATTGTTGCGATTGCAGTAGTTGCTCACGCTTTTACTGATGGATTAAATACTGTTTCCATGTTGATCTCTGCCGGCAGATGGCAGAAGCAAGCAATCATGCTTTTGATTGCAGATGCTGTTGCCCGAATTTCCGGTGCGTATTTAGGTGCGCGCATAGTTGTTAACAATGATTTCCTTGGACTTTACTTGGCACTATTTGCTGGCTTCCTAATTTACCTAGCTACATCGCACATTTTGCCTGAGGCGCACAGCAATAAACCTTCTCGAATGACTTTGTTGGCAACTGTTGCAGGCGTACTGGTCATGTTTGTAATTGTGAACCTGGTACATGGTTAAAAATGGCAACTCAACGTTTAACTAAGCAGCGTAAGGCGATTACTGAAGCACTTAGATCACAGGAAAATTTTAAAAGTGCCCAGGAAATTCATGCTCTGGTAAATCTAAATGGTGAAACTATTGGCCTTTCTACTGTCTATCGAAACTTAACTGAGATGTTCGAAGCCCGCGATGTAGATATGATCATTGGAACTGATGGCGAATCCCAGTATCGACTTTGTAGCAATGGACACCATCATCACTTGACTTGCACTAACTGTGGGCTCGCAATTGAAATCACTGGTGAGGCACTTGAAGTCTGGGCTAAGCAAGTTGGCATTGATAATGGCTTCACCGAAATCGCACATACTTTAGAAATTACTGGCATTTGCCGAGCTTGCAAGAATACTTAACTTTTTGGCAAAGGATTTGGTACTGCTCCCCCGTAACGACGATCACGCGAAGCGTAAATTTCACAGGCATGCCACAAATGGCGGCGATCAAAATCTGGCCAAAGTGTTGGTAAGAAAACAAATTCTGAATAGGCGCTTTGCCACAGCAAGAAATTACTTATGCGCTGCTCCCCACTTGACCTGACGAAAAGATCTACATCGGGCATATCTGGCTCATCTAAGAATTTCTTAATCGTTTTTTCAGTAACTTTTTTGGGGTCAATTTTTCCATCTGCGACTTGTTGCGCAATTGCCGATACTGCATCCACAATCTCGGCTCGACCACCATAGTTAACGCACATAGTTACAGTTAACTTTGAATTTTTGGCAGTTAGTTTCTCGCAGGCTTCAAGTTCTTCAATAACAGAGCGCCAAAGCTTAGGACGTCTGCCAGCCCAACGAATGCGCACACCCATGTCATTCATTTCATCGCGACGCCGGCGGATCACATCGCGGTTAAAGTTCATGAGGAATCGAACTTCTTCAGGAGATCTGCGCCAGTTTTCAGTTGAAAATGCATATGCAGATAGCCAGTTAACACCTAGTTCTAATGAGCCATAAATACAATCCATCAGACTTGCTTCGCCCGCTTCGTGTCCTGCATTTCGGGGTAGATCGCGTTCCTTAGCCCATCTGCCGTTACCGTCCATAACCACAGCGATGTGATTGGGAATCAAATCTGCCTGAATCTTTGGTGGCATTGCACCTGAAACATGCGGCGGCGGATTAAGCAACATTGTTCAAGTCTGCCATGTTGATATGCAATTTGTTCAATTGCAATACATTTAAGTTGCTTGCCGATCAACTAAAGGTAAAGACCTAAGTCCTCGCTCTAGGTGCCATTGCGCATACGCGGCTACTATTCCAGAAACTTCGTTTTGGTCTTTAGCGGATGAGCCATCAGCCGCTTCCCAATTTCCAGACATCAGAGCCCGCATTAACTCGAAAGACTCAGGTCGAGGCGCAACGCTTCCAGGCACTCGATGTTCAACGCATAGCGCCCCACCGGTTGAAACATGAAAGAACGGTTGCGTCCCGGCGACACCACAAATTACGCAACCGTTCAAAGTCGGTGAATACCCGGCCATCGAAAGTGACCGAAGTAGAAATGCATCAAGCACAAGGCTGGCAGCATGCTCTCCCGTAACTAGTGTTCTCAGCGCACCCACGAGTAACAAATACTGTGACTCGGCAGAAATTGAATCCTCTGGAGCAAGGCGATCTGCCGTTTCTAGCATGGTCTGCCCAGCCGTCCACAAAGAATAGTCAAGTGCTAGGTCTTGACCATAGGCATTTAGTGATTCTGCCTGCGTAATTATGTCGAGGCTTTTTCCTTCGTAAACGAGTAAGTCAACTCGGCTAAAGGGTTCGAGTCGCGCACCAAACTTACTTTTAGTTCGCCGCACCCCTTTAGCAACCGCACGAACTTTGCCTCGCTCGCGAGTTAGTAAAGTGATGATTCGATCGGCTTCACCCAATTTATGAGTGCGCAAAACTATAGCTTCAGCGCGATAACTAGGCATGTGTCTATGGTGTCACGTCCAATGACCCAGTGCTTGTCAGGTAACCTCATTTCATGAGCACTTCACCGAAAGAGCCAGTAAATATGACTGGATTCGATAAAGCATCAATCAAATGGGTCTTTCGCACAATCATTCTCTTTACCGCAGCCGCCATGTTGGGCTTGTGGGTATTTCAACAAAATGTGAGCTTCATTTTGCTACTGCTGCTTGCGCTGTTGTTTGCCGTTGCCATGGAGCCGGCAGTTTCTGCGCTTTCAAATCGAGGTTGGCGGCGAGGTTCGGCAACGGGCATAACAATGTTGGGCATCACGTTACTTGCAGCCGCGTTTCTGGCCTTGTTTGGTGGCCTGCTGTTTTCACAGGCGTCATCATTAATATCGGATTTACCAAATTTAGTCACTGATTTAACAACCTGGGTGAATGATACGTTTAATCAAAACTTGGATCCCAACACTCTCATCAATCAACTAAATGTCCAACCGTCCCAAATAGCTAACTGGGCTAGCAACTTTGCAGGTGGCTTTGTTGGAATCATTTCGGGAATTGTTGGTGGCCTGTTTCAACTGCTAACACTGACCTTATTTTCATTTTATTTATCAGCAGATGCGCCCCGCCTCAAGCGCCAAATTGGTGCACTACTAAATCCAAGCGCTCAAAAAGTTGTTGTTACAACTTGGGACATCACTGTAAAGAAAACGGGCGGCTTTGTAGTTTCAAAGTTATTACTTGCTCTTGCGTCAACTACAGCTCACTCTATATTCTTTGCTGCAATCGGTTTACCTTACTGGTTGCCACTTGGTTTGATTACTGGTATCACAAGTCAATTCATTCCAACTATTGGAACCTATATTGGAATTCTAATTCCGGTGCTATTTGCGGTTTTCAGCAATCCAATCGATGCAGTGTTCATCATTATATTCGCTTCGGTGTATCAGCAGATTGAAAATTACTTACTCTCGCCAAGGCTGAGCAAAATCACGATGGATATTCACCCAGCGATTGCCTTTGGATCAGTAATTGTCTTCGCTAATCTTTTTGGTGCCGTGGGAGCTATTGTTGCGGTTCCGATAGCCGCAGCCTTAGTCGCGCTATTGGATACTTACAGCAAGCGCTATGACTTGATTCCTGAGCTTGTTGAAAGTGACAAAAACCAAGGCACGACAAGCAATTAAAAACCAAGTCTGGAAAGTTGCTTTGGGTCGCGCTGCCAATCTTTGGCAATCTTGACTCGAATATCTAGGTAAACCGGAACGCCAAGCATTTTGCTAATCGCAATTCGCGCTTCTGTGCCAACTTCTTTTAATCGACTTCCACCTTTCCCAATTACGATGTGCTTCTGGCTTTCCCGCTCAACATAAATCAGTGCATAAATATCCATCAGTGGTTTATCTTCCGCTCTATCTGCACGCATAGCCATTTCATCAATTACTACTGCAATTGAGTGCGGCAATTCATCATGAACGCCCTCAAGGGCACATTCCCGAATGAGTTCAGCAATCATGATTAACTCTGGCTCGTCGGTAAGTTCGCCTTCTGGATAGAGAATCTGGCCTTCAGGCAACATTCCCATTAGCAATTCGCTTAACAGATCGATTTGATTATCAGCAACTGCAGAGACTGGAACTAATTCTGCCCAGTCAATTCCCAATTCTTGCCCAAGGTTTTGAACCGCCAAAAGCTGTTCGCCTACCGCCTGCTTATCAGTCGTATCAATTTTTGTAACTACGGCAACTTTTTTTACCTTTGGTATGGCGGCAATCTGTTCGGCAATGAATCTGTCACCCGGCCCGATGGCCTCATTGGCCGGAAAACACATTACAACTACGTCAACTTCCGACCAAGTATCCGCAACTAATGCGTTGAGCCTTTCGCCCAGTAGTGTCCTTGGTTTATGGACACCTGGAGTATCGATCAAAATCAATTGACCCTCTGGCTTTGTTACGATTCCACGAATTGTATGCCTTGTGGTTTGTGGTCGATCTGAAGTAATGGCAACTTTTTGACCAACCATGGCATTAGTCAACGTGGATTTACCAACGTTGGGTCGACCTACTATGCAAGTAAATCCACTACGCATTTGAGATCTCCAAGGAAGTTTTAGTTGGGGTTCTTGATTCAACGATACCGAGAAGTGCAAGGGCGCTAATAATTACTGCGCAACCAATCCAGCCGCGAAGGTTCATCGCCTCGCCCAGAATGAAGACCCCCATCAAGGTTGCGAGAACTGGTTCGGCCAAAGTCAATGTTGAAACAGTTCCAGGACTTAAGTGAGTTAACCCGTTTCCGAACAAGATATAACCAAGTGCAGTCGTTCCTAATCCGATATAGAGCACAAATCCAACTAAAAGTGCGCTGTTCACCCAAGCACTTGTCGCCAAAACGATTGGTAGCGATATCACTGCACCGATTCCGAAGGCGGCACCAAGAACTTCTGCACCAGTAACATCATGGGTGCGCGTTAGTCGAACTCCAAAAACTGTGAAAATTGCATACATAACGCCAGAAATGAATACTGCAAAGAAACCAAGGTTGTCCCGAACTTCGCTAACGCCCGTTATCAGTGCAAGTCCGAAGATACCCATGAGTGTTGATACCGCCCAGACAACTGTCGGCTTTCCAGTGCCAACAACCCAACCGAGCAGACCGGCGAAAAACGGGGCTGTAGCTAGTGCGCCAAGGGTTCCCATTGCAACGCCGATTCGAGCAGCGCCGATAAAGAATGAAATTTGGTAAGAAAGTACAGCTATCGCCATAACCCACACAATCGGAAGCTTTACCAGTTTTCGTATTCCCGAATTTCCGTAACGAATTGCCGCGTAACCAGCTAGGCCAATTCCACCCAGAAAAACTCGCCAGGCCCCAACCGAAATACTGCTGCCAGGAAAATCTAGATATGCTCTGCCAGTTGCGCTGGTACTAAATAATACGCACGCAAGTAAAACGGAAACAACTGCTAGTTGCCGCCCGTTCTTTGGCGATGCATGTCTTGCGGAAGATCCGATACTCGAAGTGGTCACGTTAATCGCGAATCAATAGGTTTACCCGTTTCATCAACCACATACAACGGGACACCCGTGCCAGCGAATACCCGCACTAAGTCGATCTCTGATTCCGTAGCGCTTACTTCAAATTGTGACGAAATGACTATGGACTCAACTCCAGTAGAACCAGACGCAACTGCTTGCGCAACGACCATTTCCACTGCTGAAAGAACTAATAAACCAATTGAAACTTCAGCGCTGGCATAAGTCCGGCCCGTTTCATCTCGAAGCGCTGCACCAACTTTTGCCTGGACGCGAGAGCGTGCACCTTTGGCCAGCACTGCTAATTTGTCATCCTCTGGAATCCAATTAGTCATTGGATTCACCTTCATCATCAGAAGTAAAGGTGTCTCGTGATATCACGACAGTATCTATTCGATGGCGCCGGCCGGCCGTTGATTCTGCGGTTAAAGTCCAGTTTTCAATATCAACTGTGGCGCCGGGGATCGGAACTATGCCAAGGCGTTTAGCCATAAGGCCACCAACAGTATCGACACCTTCTTCTGGGATTTCAATTTCTAAAAGTTCAGCAAGATCATCGATGTTAAGTCGAGAGCTAACTCGGTATTCACCATTTGCCAGCTCTTCAACATCAGGACCGAGCACATCGTGTTCATCTGAGATCTCACCAACAATTTCTTCGATGACATCTTCAATTGTTACTAGTCCTGCAGTGCCACCATATTCATCCACTAAGACCGCCAAGTGAGTTCGAGCGCTTTGCATGTCGCGTAACAACTCATCCACACTTCGGCTATCTGGAACCATAAAGGCTGGACGCATTAAGTCAGAAACTCGTTCCGTAGTTTGAGATTCTTGATGTTCAAATACTCGACGCGCTATGTCCTTTACGTAAACCACACCCACGATGTCATCTATGCCCTCGCCGACCACCGGAATTCGGGAGTAGCCAGAGCGAAGTCCAAGGGACATGGCCTGACGCAATGTTTTGTGAGTTTCAATCCAGACCATTTCAGTTCGCGGCACCATAACTTCGCGCGCAATTGTGTCACCAAGCTCGAAGACTGAATGAATCATCTGGCGTTCATCATCTTCAATAACTGAATCTGCTCCAGCCATATCCACTAATTCCCGCAGTTCAGCTTGGGTTGAGAACGGACCTTCTCTAAATCCTTGGCCGGGAGTAATTGCGTTTCCAACCAAAATGAAAAGTCGGGTCAGAGGTCCAAAGATTAATGTGACCATTCGAGTTAGACGGACGGTCGAAAGCGCGATCTTGTCAGCTTTTTGCCGGCCTAAAGTTTGTGGCGCTACCCCGAGCAGAATGTAACCGACTAAAACCATAATCGCTGACGAACTGATTAATGCAGCGTTATTGTCGGCAAAAATATTTAAAGAAGCAGTGGTGACGAGCACGATTGCAATTGTTGACATCGTTAGGTGGGCAAATAGCAAGGAGTTAACGTACTTAGCTCGGTCATCAAGTAATCCACTTAGGCGACTAGCGCGTCGGTTTCCATCTTTCCGAAGCTGATCCACCGTAGCCTTGCTGACCCTAGCCAATGCGGTTTCAGTTGCAACAAATACGGCTGCCAAAAGCACCATAACTGTTGCTAAAACTAAAAGGAAAGCGTCCTGACTCAAGCTAGGCCACGAGCGTTTCGCTCACCTTCCCACTGGGCAAGTAATTGTGCTTGCAATCCAAACATAACTTTATGTTCATCGGGTTCAGCGTGATCATGGCCAAGTAGATGCAAAATTCCATGCGTTAAAAGCAGTCGCAATTCAACTTCCATACTGTGTCCGGCTTGCTCACCTTGGCGAGCGGCAACTGCTGGGCATAGCACAACGTCTCCGAGAACGCCTTCTTCACTTACTCGATCCGGAGTGCCCGCGCGCAATTCATCCATTGGAAAACTCAAAACATCAGTAGGTCCAGGTTCATCCATGAACTTCTCGTGCAGAGACGACATGGCTATCTCGTCTACAAGTAGCACCGAAAGCTCAGCCGCAGGATTGATGTGCAAACTGCGAAGTACAAACTGAGCTTGCGAGGAAATTTCTAGTTCATTTACTTCAAAGTCAGATTCGTTGTTGACGTCAATAGACATGGTTACGAGTTCCTGCGATCTGGGCGCTGGTCTTGTGAGGCACGCTTTTCGTCATACCTACCGTAAGCATCAACAATTTGGCCCACTAACTTGTGCCGAACCACGTCGGTTGAAGTTAACTCGCAAAAAGCGACGTCGTCGACTTCCGTTAAAATGTCGCGAACCACTCGCAACCCGCTGGCCGTGCCAGTTGGTAAGTCAATTTGGGTAACGTCACCAGTGATAACCATTGTGGATCCAAAGCCCAAGCGGGTTAGGAACATCTTCATTTGTTCAGCTGAAGTATTCTGAGCTTCGTCCAAAATAATGAATGCATCGTTAAGTGTGCGGCCGCGCATGTAAGCCAACGGCGCAACTTCAATGGTTCCACTTGTCATTAATCTTGGTATTGAATCAGGATCTACCATGTCGTGAAGAGCATCGTAAAGCGGACGTAAGTACGGATCAATTTTCTCACTCAAGGTTCCAGGCAAGAATCCTAAGCGTTCTCCGGCCTCAACAGCTGGGCGAGTAAGAATGATTCGAGTTACCTGCTTGCTTTGCAGAGCTTGCACAGCTTTGGCCACTGCAAGGTATGTTTTTCCAGTTCCCGCCGGACCGATTCCAAAGACAATTGTGTTTTCATCAATTGCGTCTACGTATCGTTTTTGGTTCAGAGTCTTAGCTCGGATAGTACGACCACGACTGGAAATAATGTTTGCAGTTAAGACATCAGCTGGACGCACATCAGAACGCAGCATGGCGATGGAGCGTTCTACAGATTCGGGAGTTAGACCTTGACCGGTCCGCAGCATTACTAACATTTCGGAAATTAAAGTTTCAATTAGGTCAACACTTGGTTTTGGGCCATCAATTGTGATCTCATTGCCACGAACCAGAATTACAGAGTCTGAAAAAGACTTTTCAATTACTCGAATAAGTTCATCGCGCGCACCCGTAACCGAGACCATCGGAGTGGAGGTTGGCACAATCACAACTGTGTGAGATGGCGAGGCAGAGACTGTCATTTGACCTAATTCTATGGCAGAAACCAGAAGTCTGAGTCGGCTATCCTGGTGGCCAAGCTAGGCTTCGACCGCCCAATACGTGGAAATGCACATGTGGCACAGACTGCCCAGCATCTTGGCCGATGTTGGTCACGATTCGGTAACCAGTGCCTAAGCCCTCGATTTTTGCTACCGACGCTGCCAGAGTTAAGAGTTCGCCAGCCAGATTTGGATCACTTGCTGTCAGTTCATCGACATCTGAAAAATGTTCTCTTGATATAACAAGAGCATGCGTTGGTGCTTTTGGATCTATGTCGCGAAATGCAATTGCACCATTGGACTCAGTAATTACATCTGCGGGAATTACTCCAGAGGAAATTTTGCAAAATAAACAATCTGAATCTGTATTCATATTTCCCTACTTACTAAGACCAGCGCTGGCTACGCATGAGAAGTCCACCGACTGCAATCGCGCCGGCTGTTGAAGTCCGCATAACACTTGCTCCCATGTGCACAATGCGGGCTCCAGAAGTTGAGAATGCCGCTAGTTCATCCGGTGAGATTCCGCCTTCAGGACCAACAACAATCATGATTGTTCCTTGTTCTCTGATAGCGCACGCAGCTAGCGCCTGATCAGCACTTTCATGTAAAACAAAAACACTTTGCGCCTGTGACATCAATTCGCAAACTTCAGCAGTTGTTTTCAAATTCGATATTTCTGGAATCCAGGCTCGTCGAGATTGTTTTGCCGATTCACGTGAAGTGCGACGCCATTTTTCTAGACCTTTTTCTACCGAATCCCATTTACCGATTGAGTGTTCGGCACGCCAAGGAATGATTGCATCGGCACCAACTTCAGTAAGCATCTCAACTGCCAGTTCAGCACGCTCGCCTTTTGCTAACGCTTGCACAACTACAAACCTTGGCTCTGGCGCTTCTTCAAAGGTGAATTGATCGATTAATAAATCAAGGCTGTGCTTGTGAACTGTAGTTACCGTTGCAATTGCACGTGATCCTTGGCCATCGCAGAGATGGATAACTTCGCCTTCTCGCATGCGCTTTACGGTCGCCGCATGACGGCCTTCATCACCATCAAGTGTGAAAGACTTTGTGTCTTTTGAAATCTCGCCTGGGTTAACTAGGAATTCTGCAGCAGTCATCGTGTTGTAAACGCATCCTTAAGTTTTCCAAACAAGCTTGACGACTGTTCGTGCAATTGCGCTGATGGAGTTTCTTCACCACGCAAAGTTGCTAGTTGTCTAATCAAATCTTCCTGGGCTTTATCCAAACCACTTGGAGTCAAGATTTCAAGGTGAACTACCAAATCACCTCGTCCTGAACTGCGAAGTCTTGGCATACCTTGTCCGCGTAACGTAACGGTAGAGCCAGATTGAGTTCCAGGCTTAATGTGAATCGGAGCAGTTCCATCTAAAGTCTCAAGTTCCATAGTTGCGCCCAGTGCTGCTGCTGTCATGGGTAGTGACATAGTTGCATTCAATTGGTCGCCATTGCGCTGGAAAACGGGGTGTGGCAATTCGATTAGCTCAACATAAAGGTCGCCAGCCGGTCCCCCGCCTGGACCAACTTCACCTTGACCAGTCATTTGAATGCGGGTGCCACCTTCGACACCTGGTGGAATCTGGACTGACAATGTACTTCGAGTTCGAACTCGACCATCGCCAGCGCATTCAGCACACGGGTGTGGATTGAGCGATCCAAATCCTTGGCATTGTGGGCACTGTCGAGAGGTCATGACCTGACCCAAGAATGATTTCTGTACAGATTGAACTTCACCGCGACCGGCACACATAGTGCAATTTACAATGGTGGCTCCGGAAGATGTACCTTCGCCTTCACATGAATTACAAGTAACAGCGGTGTCAACGGCAAATTCTCGCGTTGATCCAAACGCAGCTTCATCTAGCGTTACTTGAAGTCTGATTAAGGCGTCTTGACCTCTTCGCCTACGTGATCTTGGCCCGCGCTGTCCGCCACCACCAAAAAATGCATCAACAATATCTCCGAAACCAAATCCCGCCGCCGAGTTGAAACCACCACCCGATGAAAACGGGTCTCCCCCAAGATCGAACATCTCGCGCTTTTGAGGGTCAGATAGCACTTCGTATGCAGAAGTGACCTCTTTAAAGCGTTCGCCAGCTTCCGCTCCAGGATTCACGTCAGGGTGAAGCTCTCTAGCAAGTTTTCGATATGCCCGCTTAATTTCTTCAGGAGTTGCTTCACGACTAACACCCAAAACTTTGTAATAGTCAGTCATATTTTTATTGGTCCTTCAAAATCTGGCCGACATATTTTGCAACTGCTCGCACTGCACCCATTGATCCGGCGTAATCCATTCGGGTTGGCCCGAGGATTCCCATAGTCGCTAGCGCTTGGTCACCCGAACCATAACCAACTGTCACTACAGATGCTCGCTGCAACTCTTCAACTGGATTCTCGTGACCAATTCGAACTGTCAAGGAATCTGGTTCTGATGCTTCGCCAAATAATCTGAGTAGTACAACGTGCTCTTCAAGTGCTTCAAGAACTGGTCCAACTGCAGTCGTGAAATCCTCGCCAACTCTGGCCAAGTTAGAAGTTCCGCCGACAACAACCCGTTCTTCATTTTGCGAAACAACTGCATCAAGAATTGTGGCGACAACAGTGTTAACTGCGGGTTTGAATTCCGGTGCAAAGTTATCTGCTAATCCAACCAAGCGATCTGGAACATCAGTAAATAGCTGTCCGTCAAGAGCTACGTTTAGCCGAGTGCGCAAGTCGTGTAAAAAGTCATCAGAAAACTTACTCATCATTTCTACGGTGCGCTGTTCGATTCTTCCAGTATCTGCGATCAGAATTAATAAGAGTCTGGTTCCACCTGAACTCACTAATTCAATGTGTCGAACTGAACTTCTACCTAATGATGGGTACTGGACCAATGCAACTTGCTTTGTTAATTGAGATAACAGTCGTACGGTTCGATTCATAACGTCATCAAGGTCAACGGCTTGATCCAAGAAAGTTTGAATGGCTTTGCGTTCTGGTTGCGACATCGGCTTGATGGAATTTAGTTTGTCGACAAAAAGTCGGTAGCCCTTATCAGTGGGGATCCGTCCAGCACTGGTGTGCGGAGCACTGATGTAGCCTTCTTCTTCAAGTGCCGACATGTCATTGCGAATAGTTGCGGAAGAGACGCCAAGCGAATGGCGGTCAGCCAAGGCTTTAGATCCAACTGGCTCGTGAGTTTGGACATAGTCCTCTACGATGGCTCGCAAAACCGCTAATTTACGGTCTTCCATCGCAACTCCTAGCACTCACAGGTATCGAGTGCCAGTCTAACCTTGGTTAGGCCCACAGGCGCGCGACTAAGCCATCGGCTAACAGTCGGCCTTGAAACGTAAGGACTGCTTTGCCTTCCGCAAAACTATTGGGTTCGAGCAATCCTTCAGTTACGGCTAGCCGTGCTTGATCTAGGCCAGCTTCACCCAGAACCGAAAGTGATAAACCTTCTCGCAGTCTTAAACCAAGCATGATGTCTTCATGATTTACATCCATTTGGGTTAAAACTTCGCTGTCTGCAATAGCGGAGACACCCTCATCAACTTTTGCAGCCCATGCCGCAGGATGTTTTAGATTCCAAGACCTCGTGCCATTCGCATGAGCATGAGCACCTGGACCAATTCCTAACCAGTCTTGGTTTTTCCAATACGCAATATTGTGTCGGCATTCCCCATTTGGTTTGGACCAGTTGCTGACTTCATACCAAGTCATTTCAAGGCTTCGAAGTTTTTCATCAATTAACTCGTAACGATGGGCAGCCACGTCATCACTTGGATTTGGAATCTCACCACGTGCCACACGAGCAGCCAATCTTGTACCCGGCTCAACAATTAAGGAATAGGCACTGACGTGATCAATATCCGCGGCAGAAACTTGGTCTAAAGTCTCGGCAAGATCGGCATCAGTTTCACCAGGGCTACCGTAAATCAAATCAACACTGACATGTTCAAAGCCGGCACTTCGTGCATCACTTACGGCCTCCCAAGTTTTTCCTGGAGTGTGAGTTCGCTCAAGTAATGCAAGAACATTTTTCGCACTACTTTGATGGCCAAATGAAATTCTTGTGAAGCCACCAGCACGGAGAATTTCTAAATCTTGCCGAGAAACTGAATCTGGATTTGCCTCGGTAGTTATTTCGGCATCATCGGTAAAGCCATAGGCAGATTTAAGGGAATGCAAAATTCTTACAAGTTCTTTTGAGTCAATTAGAGTTGGCGTGCCGCCGCCAAAAAATACTGTACTTAGTGCGCGATCATCTGTTGCATTTGCGTGACGTAACCAATTTACTTCAGCAATCACTCGATCAGGATAAGTTGCTGAGGTAATTGAAGTGCCATCACGTTGTAGCTCGGCAGCCGTATAAGTGTTGAAGTCGCAATAGCCACATCTGGATGCGCAAAACGGAATGTGTACGTAAGCGCTTAAGGTACGCATTAGTTACTTGTTGTAGTGCTTGTTGTAACCAGAAACTCGAGTATGCATTTCTTCCGGGAGTTCAGGGCAATTAAGTACGCGCGCAATACGATCTGGATCTCGGTCACCCGCAACAAGCTGATAAACATCGCTAACCGTTACACCATGCTCGGGTGTTGCTTCAATCTTGATTTCATCGCCCGCAGTAATCTCTCCTGCTTCAAGAACTTGGAGGTAAGTGCCAGGCATGCCTTCATCCATAAAGCGCTTAACCCATTTATCTTCATCCATAAAGCGCGCAAATGTGCCACAAGGAATCCGCGGTCCAGTGACCTGTAACAATGTAGTGCCAATGCGCCAAGTTTGACCGATGACCGCGTTCGTTACATCGATTCCAGTAGTTGTTAAGTTCTCGCCGAAGTTTCCTGGCACTAATTCTCTATCTAGTTCCGCTTCCCACCATTCGTAGTCTTCACGAGCGTAGGCGTAAACCGCTTGCTCAGGCATTCCATGATTAGGAATATCGGATCGCTGATCGCCCGCAACTCCAGCGGTAGTTACCTGGCGGGAATCAGAAACTGAGCGCTTATCAATAGAAGTAACACCAACAGATCCCCCAACATCTGGGATTACTGCATTTACAACATTTAATGAGAGGACTTTCGCGGAACTATTTTTGTCAGACATTACTTAGCCTTTGCCTTTGCTGCGTTGTCATCGGTAGAAAGTGCAGCGATGAATGCCTCTTGCGGCACTTCAACGCGGCCCACCATCTTCATGCGCTTCTTACCTTCTTTTTGCTTTTCTAGAAGTTTACGCTTGCGTGAAATGTCACCGCCATAACATTTGGCTAAAACATCTTTGCGTATTGCTCGAATAGTTTCGCGGGCAATTATTCGAGCACCGATTGCTGCTTGAATTGGAACCTCGAATTGCTGCCTTGGGATCAAATCCTTCAACTTGGCAGCCATAGCTACGCCATAGTTATAGGCCTTATCTCGATGCACGATCGCACTAAACGCATCAACTGGATCACCGTGCAACAAGATGTCGACTTTCACAAGATCTGCAGACTGCTCGCCAGTTGGTTCGTAATCAAGAGAGGCATATCCACGTGTCTTTGACTTAAGTTGATCAAAGAAATCGAAAACAATTTCGGCTAATGGAAGCGTGTACCGCATTTCTACGCGATCTTCCGATAGGTAATCCATTCCAAGCAGATTGCCACGTCGAGTTTGGCAAAGTTCCATAATGGAACCTACAAACTCACTTGGCGTAAGAATCGTGGAACGCACCATTGGCTCATGAACTTCGGCGATCTTTCCACCTGGAAACTCACTTGGGTTTGTAACAATAATTTCTTTGCCGTCATCCATAACAACGCGATAAACCACATTGGGAGCCGTTGAAATTAAGTCAAGATTAAATTCGCGCTCCAATCGTTCGCGCACAATTTCTAAGTGAAGTAAACCAAGGAAGCCGCAACGGAATCCAAAGCCAAGTGCGACCGAAGTCTCTGGTTCGTAAACCAAAGCAGCGTCATTAAGTTTTAGTTTGTCTAATGCCTCGCGCAATTCTGGATAGTCCGACCCATCGAGTGGGTAAAGACCAGAGAAAACCATAGGTACTGGATCGCGATATCCACCTAAAGATTCGGCGGCAGGCTTTGCCGCGAGCGTGACGGTGTCACCGACTCTTGATTGACGTACATCTTTTACGCCAGTTATTAAGTAACCCACTTCGCCAACACCGATTGCTTTGGAAGAAACCGGGTCCGGTGAGATCACTCCAACTTCTAAAGTTTCGTGCGTTTCGCCCGTACTCATCATTTTGATGCGATCGCGTTCTGGGATTCGTCCGTCAATTACTCGGACGTATGTGACTACACCACGATAAGTGTCATAAACCGAGTCAAAAATTAGTGCGCGAGCTGGCGCATCAGGATCGCCAACCGGAGCTGGGACTTGCTTAACCACTTCATTGAGTAATTCTTCGACGCCGACGCCAGTTTTTGCGCTGACCTTCAAAACACTTTCTGGATCGCAACCAATGATGTGCGCAATTTCGGCTGCATACTTTTCAGGTTGCGCTGCAGGTAAATCAATTTTGTTTAGAACTGGAATTATCGTCAGATTGTTTTCTAGCGCTAAGTACAAATTGGCAAGAGTCTGAGCTTCAATTCCTTGAGCAGCATCAACCAAAAGAATTGCGCCTTCGCACGCTGCCAAACTTCTACTTACTTCGTAAGTGAAGTCAACGTGTCCAGGGGTATCAATCAGATTCAAAACGTAGGTTTGGTTATCGTCTGCAACAAACGGAAGCCGAACAGCTTGGCTCTTGATAGTGATGCCGCGCTCGCGTTCGATGTCCATGCGGTCTAAGTACTGTGCTCGCATGTGTCGGGGATCAACGATTCCGGTGATCTGGAGCATGCGGTCTGCCAAGGTCGATTTGCCGTGGTCGATATGGGCAATAATGCAGAAATTTCGAATAATTTTAGGGTCTGTGGCACCCGGCGTTGGGGGGTTAATTGCCTTCGACATTCGCTCATAATCCCACACTTGGACACAATTTGAGCATTCGGGTACTTCGCGGGTACTCTAGAGGCTCGAACACCAATAAACGAAGAGGCAAAAAGTGGCCAATATCAAGTCGCAGAAGAAGCGTATTTTGCAGAACGCTGCTGCCCAAGAACGCAATAAGGCAGTACGTAGCGCGCTAAAGACTAAGGTTCGTCGTTTCCGCGAGGCCCTAGCAACAGGTGATGAAGCAGCAACTGCTTCGGCACTTCGTGATGCCAGCCGTGCATTGGATAAGGCAGCTTCAAAGGGTGTTATTCACAAGAACCAAGCAGCGAACCGTAAGTCATCGCTAGCTTCAACTGCTACTAAGAAGTAAATAAGCTTTTTAAAAAACCGCCTTCGGGCGGTTTTTTTATTGCTCTAAGTCGAGCACTAATCTTTCGGTGCTCGGATCGCCATGAATTCTTTTTCCATGTGATACAAAGTTTGCGAACTTTCCAAAGACCTGCCGCCCGGAATAGCAACGTCATAAACCGTGCCTTTGCTGGATCTATCGGCCAGCGCCAATAGTCGAGCAGCTGCAGCTAGTTGGTCTGGATGCCACTTAGCTTTTTGAGCGCGCAAGAACCGAAGTTTCCAAGGTGGCACTCCAACTAACGGAGCCAATTCATTTTCACTCATGTTTGCTGGCGCACTTGCATACTTAATTAACGAACGCAGCCCACTACTGATTGCAGATACTGCTGGTACGGCAGCGCTGGAATCGTTAGTCATCGCCCAGCGAAACTTTTCTAGCAATTCCACAGGCTGGGCATTCCACATTGCATCGCTCAAATCCCAACCCATGACACCAACAACACCTGCGTAATACTGAGACACTTCAACTTCATCAATCACATCAGCCTCGGTATCAGCACATAGCTGAGATACGGCTGCCAATAACTCGCCGAGGCCCGAACCGATCGAAGTTTGCAATGCAGTTATTGCACCCGATGTTGCTTTGCGATTATGTCTGCGGAATTCTGCAATTAGTGCAGCTTCTAGATCTTTGGCACCCAATTCACCACAGGATGCCTCAAGTACTTTGGCTTTTCGTATCGTGTCGAGCAACTTCTTTCCTTTAACGCCACCAGGATGCGTAATCACTAGGCGAACATGCTCAGGCAATTCCGCAATTGCCGTTAGTAAAATCGCGCCAACGTCGTCGGTGGCAGCATCTATCCCCTGCACCACAATTACGGTAAGTTCGCCAAACAGCGATGGCGAAAGTGCATTGGCTAGTTCTCCTGCCGCAGTTTCGTTGCCAGCAACAATGTCCTGCTGAACTGCGGATGGATCCGCTTTACGTGCGGATGACATTACGCCTTCAATTACTCGCTGAATCAAAATAGCTTCTTTGCCAACAGCTAGCACCACTTGGGCTTGGTCAGTTGCAGAAGATTTTGCCATGGATTCAATATGTCACGCACCTCTGACTAATGTCTGGTCGCCACCCGAATCTTTGAATCCTGAACCGAAATTACCAAATCCCCCATGGTGTCCGTTCGAAAAACTTTGCTACCGGTTAATTCATAGAGCGAAATTGTTTCCTGCGCTGGATGTCCATAATCATTGTTCTTTCCTACCGAAATAACGGCGACCTCGGCATTGGCCCAGTTGGCAAAATCACTGGATTGATAGCGCGATCCATGATGCGCAATCTTGATCACATCAAAATCCATCGCTGGGATATCTCTTACAATTTTGTCTTGCACTGGAGGCTCAATGTCGCCCGTTAGCAGAATTGAAATTCCGTGCACTTTAACTGCCAGTACCACGCTCGCATTATTTGCATCGCTACCTTGACCCATGATCAATTCACTTGGCCAAATACAGGTAATTGAAACCCCATTGATTACAAAGCGTTCGGGGTAAGTCATCACAATTGACTGCTTGTTCACCTTGGCTAGAACTTGAGTTACAAACTTTGTGGTGTTTGGTGGGTCATTTAACGGACTGACTCTTATTTGCCCAACCTCACGATTATGTAGTGCGCCCTCTAGTCCGCCAATATGATCCGCGTGAAAATGGGTTAGTAGGAGAACGGGAATTCGCTTGATGTGAAGATCGCTTAAACATTTATCGATTGCTTTGGCATCTCCTCCGACATCCACTACAACTGCCTCATTTGGTCCGACTCGAATCACCGTTGCATCACCTTGTCCAACATCACAAGAAACCATTACCCAATTTGGAACTGGCCATGGTTTGAAGTTCCAGGATGGATTTAGCCATAACAGCACTATGGCGCTAAGAATTAGTGAGACAACTTGGCTTTGTTGCAATCTAGAAAGTCTTCGCCAAGCCAAGCCAATTTGGATGCCACCTGAAATTGTTAAGAGCGCCACCGCAATTCCAAATTTTCCTGAAGGCCATGGAATAACGAGCCAGTCAATTGCGGCGCAGGTTTTCGCTATTTGGGCTATTAGTTGTGCGAAGCAACCAGCCAGCCAAGCAACTAATGTTCCAAGTGGTTGCGAGACCGGCGTCACTAGTGCCGCTACAAGTCCCAAAACCATTGCCGGTCCTGCCAATGGAACTGCGAGCATATTCGCTGGTACGGAACTTAAGGAAAGTGGTGAGCCCAAGGCCACCAAGATTGGGGAAACTGAAAACTGTGCCGCAACTGTTACTGCCAAAGTTTGAATGACCCAAAGTGGGACGCGCCTTGGAATTGTTCGATCTAGAAATCCCAGGATTCGATTAACCCAAAGAATCAGACCCGCTGTTGCTGCAACCGAAAGTGCAAAGCCATACGAGACAGCTAACCAAGGGTCCATCGCAACTAAAAAAATGACCGCAACACTCAATGCTGGAACTGGAGACTTATTAGATTTCGAATAAGTCGCAGCCAAAGCAACTAAACCCATAACGGTGGCTCTCAACACACTTGGTTGTGGTCTGACTAAAACAACAAAAGCAAATAGTGCGAAAAGAGCTACTAGGTATTGCCAATTCCGTGGAACCCGGAAACGTCGCATCACAGCCAGCACAATCACGATTAGTAACGTCACGTTTGTTCCAGACACCGCAATTAAGTGCGTGAGTCCGGCTGCTTTCATTTGTTGCGCAAGTTCCGGTTTCAGTTCTGAACTGTCGCCTAACGCGAGTCCTGGTACTAATCCCCGCGCTGCATCTGGACTTGATCGCAAAGATCTGTGTAATCCAGATCGAAGTTCGGCAGCAAGCATTTGATATCTGGGCGCTGCCTCGATTGATACTGGAGTTTCCAAAAGTTTTAGGTACCCAGCGAACGGTTTACCAATTGGTGCTGCTGACAGTTTTGCCGAAAATTTTATTTTCTGTCCAGGAATGTATCCCTGGACAACTGAAATCAAATCTGGATCTGTTACAAATGACATCACCGGCGAATCGGTGCTGAAAGTTTTGCCTCGGGTTGAAATTGAATTAATTCGAAGTGAGATTCGCAAAAGCTTTTGATCGTTCCAGTTAAGTGTTTCTTTTCGTTGAGTAACAATTGGATCTGACGAAATCGTTGCAATTCCAGTAACTACAGAGTTTGATTTACTAGCCTGTGCAATTGGCCCAGTGGCAAGCGGAAAAATTCGAAGGGCTGCAATAGAAGTGCCTAATATCGCACCCAGAATAACTAGTGATAGCAGAGTCTTTGTTTCGATTTTGTCTTGGGAAAATCGACGAATAAAAGTTCGCGCTACCAAAAGGAAAGTTGCGCACATTGTGCTTATCCAAACTGGGTTAGCTAATCCCACTGCGGTAATGACAATCGCCGAGGCTAGCCACGTTGATACCGCTAATGAACTAAGTCGAAAGTCCACTTAAATTCGAACAAGTGATTTTAAATTTGCAAAGACTTTCGGTCCGATGCCAGGAACTTCTTGTAGTTCTTCAATGGAGTGAAACTTGTGGTTAGTTTCTCGCCACGCGATAATTCTTCCGGCCATGACCGGGCCAACTCCTGGCAACGAATCTAACTCGGATTCGGTGGCAAGGTTGAGATTGATGCGAGGATCAGAGCTGGCCGGCTGTGATTGCGAGTTTCCAATGATTACCATCTGGCCATCTGACAATCGTTCTGCCAGGTTAAGTGATGTCACATTCGCGTTAGGGCTAATACCTCCCGCAGCTGCAATAGCATCGGCCACTCTTGCACCGGCTGGAAGGGTGACAAGTCCAGGGGTCAATACGTCTCCCTTTACATCAACAACTATTTGATCAATACCTTGAACTGGAACCGGTGAATTTGAGTTGGTGGAAATTGGAATCCCTGGGCTAGCCACTTCGGGTACCGATACGGGAGTCGGTCGATTCAACCAAACTAATCCTGCTGTCAAAAGAACTACTGCAATCACAATCTTTAGAATTGGGCGGATCGCTTGCGGTGGCGGCGTAACTAGCATCTGTTCAGATTCAGCCCCACCTAAAGGAGCCGTTCTGCTACCCAATAATTTTTGTAGGCGCTCTGATGCAGCTGATGAAAGTTGAGCTTTATTTTTTCGAAATACCTGCATGAGTTGGACCCTAATAATCGGGGTCTGGAAAGTCCTAGAGCGGAAAAGATTGTGGGGTAATTAAACCTGTGGACTTACAACTACCGCTAACGCACCTGGGCCAACATGGGTTCCAACTACTGCCCCTGCAGAAGTTACTGAAATTGATTCGACACCAGTTAACTTAGTAAGTTGCTCGGCTACCCTGCTTGCAACGTCAAGTGCTTCGACATGATGGACAGCGATCTCAGATTTAATTCGAGCCGCCGCTACTACGATCTCGATCATTCGAGCAATTGATTTTTCGCTCGTCCTAACTAATTCTTGTTGCTCTACTTTGCCGTTAATCATGTGAAGCAGCGGCTTTAAATTCATGGATGCACCCATTTTGGCTTGCATGGCCGTAATGCGACCACCTTTTTCTAAAAACTCAAGAGAATCAACGTAGAAAATAATCGAAGCACCCGCACATTTGCGCTGGATCAAATCTAAAACTTCCGCATGACTACCACCAGAGTTAGCCAGTTTGGCGCCCGCCTGCACCGCAAACCCCAGCATCATTGCAATTCCGCGGGAATCAACAACATCGACTGGAAAATCTACTTTGCGACTTGCCAAAACGGCAGATTCATATGTTCCAGATAATTCACTCGATAGGTGCGCACTAATTATTGATTCATATCCAGCTCTATGCAGCTTTTCAAAGGCCGCAACAAAGACTTCTGGATTAGGTCGTGAGGTTGTTACTGACTTACCACTTCGCAATGCAGTTGCTACTTCATCAACGGTTATGCCGCCAACTTCGTTGAAGGCAACCCCATTACTAATTACCTGGAGCGGAACAACTTCAATGCCAAGTTCGGTCACTACTTCAGCCGGCAAATAGCAAGTGGAGTCGGTGACGATGCCAATGGACATGAGTTAACCGAGAACTATGTTGACTAGCTTTGGTGGCTTAACCACAACCACTTTGATGGTCTGGCCAGTTATAGCCTCGATCACTGAAGCTTGACTCATAGCCAAGTCTCGCATCTCGTCTTCAGTAATGTTTGGCGAAATCTCTAAGCGCTCTTTAATCTTTCCATTTACCTGAATAACGCATTGCACCGAATCTTCAACCAACAGTTTTGGATCAACTAATGGCCACGGAGCAAGCGCAACGGTTGGCTCATGGCCAAGTCGATCCCACATTTCTTCGGCGGTGTAAGGCGCAACTAACGAGAGCATGATTGCTACTGCTTCGGTAGCTTCGCGGGCAGCTGGATCAGTTGGACCGCAACCGGAGTCAATAGCTTTGCGTGTGACATTAACCAGTTCCATAGTGCGCGCTACGGCAACGTTGAATCGATATGTTTCAACCGCAAGTTGGGCATCATTAAGTGCTTTGTGGGTAGCTTTACGAAGTGCCAGATCACCCGAGCTGAAATCACAGCCCGGTTCGCTATTCACATCACCAGCAAGGCGGTAAGCGCGCGCCAAGAACTTCCTGGCTCCACTTGGCGAAACATCTGCCCAATCAACATCATCTTCAGGTGGACCTGAGAAGACAAGGGCTAAGCGAATTGCATCGACACCGTGCTCATCCAATTCTTCGCTTAGTTTTACTAAGTTTCCGCGGCTCTTGCTCATCGCAGATCCATCCATCTGGACCATGCCTTGATTCAAAAGGCGCTTGAACGGCTCGACGAAATCCACCATGCCCATGTCGAACATGACTTTGGTAAAGAATCGGCTGTAAAGCAAGTGCAGGATTGCGTGCGTAACACCACCAACGTATTGATCTACTGGAAGCCACTTTTTTGCTTCCTCTGGATCAAACGGCGCAGTGCTTAATTGTGGATTTAGATAACGCATGTAGTACCAAGATGAATCTACGAAAGTATCCATTGTGTCGGCGTCGCGTCGCGCTGGACCCGAACACTTTGGACATGGCACATTCGCCCAGTCGTCTGCTGCGCCTAGTGGGGATGTTCCTTTAGGTGCAAGATCTAATCCAGCTGCATCTGGCAATCTAACTGGCAATTGATCAATGGCTACGGGGACTTCGCCACACGATGGGCAATGGATGATTGGGATTGGCGTTCCCCAGAAGCGTTGGCGGGAAATTAACCAATCGCGCAGGCGATAGTTTGTCGCAGGCTTACCTAGCTTCTTAGCTTCAAGTTCAGAAATGATCTTTGCGATTGCGTCAGCTTTACCTAAACCATCAAGATTTCCGGAATTAACATGTGCGCCATCATCGGCGGTAGCTTCACCTGTGACAGCCGGATCAGTTTCAGATTCCACGACAACTCGAATTGGTAAATCAAAAGCTTTAGCAAAATCTAAATCTCGCTGATCGTGTGCCGGAACCGCCATGATTGCTCCAGTACCGTAATCGGCAAGTACGTAATCGCTGGCCCAAATTTGTAGTCGCTCACCATTAACTGGGTTAATTGCGTAGCGGTTTAGGAAAACACCAGACTTTGGTCGATCTGTTGCTAGTCGATCCATGTCGCTGGTGGACTTAACTTTTTCTAGGTATTCCTGGAAGGCTGATTCGCTTTCACTACCTTGTGCCAATTCCGCAGCTAGCGCTGAATCAACTGCAACTACGAAGAATGTAGCGCCATACAAAGTGTCTGGACGTGTTGTGTAAACAACTACAGATTCGTCGCGGCCTTCGATTTCAAAACTTACTTCGGCGCCTTGAGAGCGGCCAATCCAGTTACGCTGCATGAGTAAAACTTTTTCTGGCCATTCGCCTTCAAGTTCTTTCATGTCATCAAGTAGGCGATCAGCATAATCCGTAATCTTGAAATACCACTGATTCAATTTCTTTTTTGTTACTGCAGAGTCACAGCGCTCGCACTCGCCACCAACAACTTGCTCATTAGCTAGAACGGTTTGGCATGAAGGACACCAGTTAACTGCTGAATCTTTTCGATAAGCCAGGCCACGTTCATACATCTGCAAAAAGAACCACTGGTTCCACTGGTAGTACTCCGGGTCGCAAGTATTTAATACTCGATCCCAATCGAATGAGCAGGCATACCGGCGCATCGAAGCTTTTTGAATTGCAATATTTTCGTAAGTCCAAATTGCTGGACTTTCATTTCGCTTGATCGCGGCATTCTCGGCGGGTAATCCGAAAGCGTCCCAACCAATCGGGTGCATAACATTGAAGCCTTTGTGTACCCAGTACCGCGAAATCACATCACCTAGGGCGTAAGCCTCCGCGTGACCCATGTGAAGGTCACCAGATGGATAAGGGAACATGTCGAGCACGTATTTAGTTGGTCGATTGTCATCAGGTCGGCCCGATCTAAATGGGGCTAATTCATCCCAGACTGGTAGCCATTTCTCCTGAACCGCGTGAACGTCATAGAAATTGGGATCTGGAATAACCTGCTCGCTCATGATCCCTAAGAATACTGGGAAATGCTCTATGTCTAGAATCGGGATTGTGTCTAAGCGCGGGTGGATCTTATTTGTCGCGCTAGGAATCATTTGGGGCACGCCTTACTTATTCATCAGAATCGCGGTAGTTGACCTATCCCCTGCCGTTGTGGTTTTTGGTCGAGTCATGATTGCTGCTTTGATCCTCCTTCCAATCGCAATTCATCAAGGTCATGCCCGATCACTCCGAACGCATTGGAAAGGCATTCTGACTTTTGCTGCCATTGAAATGTGTATTCCATTCGGCGCACTTGGCGTAGCTGAGAAAGAGATTTCAAGTTCATTGACTGGCTTACTCATCGCGATGGTGCCATTAATTAATGCGGTAATTTCTCGTCAACTCGGATTAGACTCCATTTGGGACGCACGCCGAATCATCGGGCTATTTATCGGTTTCTTTGGCGTTGGCATGTTGGTTGGTTTCGATATCAGTGCCAGCAACTACTGGGCAATTATTTTGTGTCTATTTGCCGCCACTGGATATGCACTTGGCCCAATCATCATTACCAAGATGCTTAGCGATGTTGCAAGCATTGGAGTCATTGCTTGGTCGCTACTTGTTGCTGGAATTGTTTACCTACCGTTCGTGACCTACGAAGTGCTAAATGATTCATGGCGAGCACCAGGGATCACTGAAGTTTCTCAAGAGGCAATTCTTAGTGTTATCGCACTCGGTGTTTTATGTTCGGCGATTGCATTCGTTGCACTCTTTGCCCTGATAGCCGAAGTAGGACCAACACGTACCACCGTTATCACTTATATCAATCCGGCTGTGGCAATCATTCTTGGCGTAATCATTCTGAGCGAACCAATAACTACTGGAATCATGATCGGATTTCCGTTGGTTCTAATTGGTTCAGTAATGGCAACTAGACGTAACGTCGAAGTTGTCGAAGAGCGCTAATTTCTAGCGAGCTGTGAATCCTCGGGCGTATTGATTGGGCCATGGAATTTCATCACCAAGATCTGCGGCTGCTTGAATTGGCCAGCGAGGATTGCCCAACATTGCTCGCGCAATCATGACTGCAGACACCGCGCCATCAGACAATATCTCTTCAGCTTGTTCACCTGTGGTGATCATGCCAACTGCATTAGTCAGAATTCCAGCCTCTTGTTGAATCTGACGCGCAAACTTAACTTGATATCCAGGACTAACTTCAATTTGTTGCTCTGGTGATATCCCGGCAGATGAACAGTCGATCAAATCAACGCCACGGGCTTTAAGCTCTCGCGAGAGTGCAACGGAGTCTTCAATACTCCAGCCACCGTCGATCCAATCCGAAGCAGAAATTCGCACGAATAGTCCGTGTGAGGCAGGAACAATTAGGCGCACATAACTTGCGATTTCGCAAAGTAAGCGAATGCGGTTCTCAAATGAGCCTCCATATTCATCAGTTCGCTTATTTGAAATAGGTGACAAGAATTCGTGTAGTAAGTAGCCATGGGCGGCATGAATTTCAATCACGTCGAAGCCAGCACCAAGTGCGCGTTCAGCGGCGGCGGCAAACTGGCCCTTTAGCTCTTCAATCTCATCCAGAGTCATCTCGCGTGGGGCTGCATAGCCATCAAAGGCAATCGCAGATGGCGCTATGGTCTGCCAACCACCAGCACTGGGAGCAACTGATCCTGGTTTATCCCAAGGCACATTCGTTGAAGCCTTGCGGCCAGCATGAGCCAGTTGGATTCCAGTTTTAACCCCAAAGCGTTGCGCGAACCGAGGTATCTCTGCCCAGACCTGGGCTTGCTGATCTGTCCAAATGCCAGCACAGCGCGGTGAGATGCGACCTTCAGCTGAAACAGCGCTGGCTTCAACCATCACTAGACCTGCGCCACCAGTTATCAGTGAGCCGTAATGAACTGCATGCCAATCTTGAATTACGCCCTCGACCGCCGAGTACTGACACATCGGACTAACCCAAGCACGATTCTTGAAGGTAACGCCGCCAACGGTTAACTCAGAAAATAACTTGCTCACTTAGTCCCCAATGGTTGCGACCATGATCGCTTTGATTGTGTGCAAGCGATTTTCAGCTTGATCAAAAACCACACTTGCTTCTGATTCGAATACATCGTGCGTAACTTCTAGGCCGTCGTGCATTCCAGTTTTGTTAGCAATCGCTCGACCAACAGTTGTTTGCTCATTATGAAAACCTGGCAAGCAATGCATGAACTTAGAATTTGAATTTCCAGTCTTTGCTAACGCGATGTCATTAACTTGATAACTACCAAGTAGCTCAACGCGCTCTTTCCAAACTTCTTCAGACTCACCCATCGAAACCCAGACATCAGTGTGAATGAAGTCAGAACCCGGTAGTGCCTCATCCATATCTTCAGTTAGCAAAATCGATCCACCGCTTTTCGCTAGTAAAGATTGCGCAAGTTCTTGCACCTCCGCCGCCGGCCAAAGTGCTTTTGGAGAGGCAATTCTGATATCAGAGCCAAGCAGTGCCGAAGTAACCAAAAGTGAGTTGCCCATATTGGAGCGGGCATCGCCAACGTAAGTGAATGAAATATCTTTTGGGCGCTTTCCAGAATGTTCAATCATGGTCATAAAGTCAGCCAGCATTTGAGTTGGGTGCCATTCATCAGTTAAGCCGTTGTATACCGGAACGCCAGAAAATTCAGCAAGTTCTTCAATCTGAGCTTGCGTCTTTCCGCGATACTGAATTGCATCGTAGTAACGCGACAAAACTCGAGCGGTATCGGCAATTGATTCTTTATGTCCAACTTGTGATGACAAGCCATCTAAGTAAGTTGTGTGAGCACCTTGATCAAATGCTGCTACTTCGAATGCGCAACGAGTGCGAGTTGAAGTCTTCTCAAAGATCAGTGCAACGTTGCGGCCTACCATTTTTTGGATTTCGCGACGCTGTTTCTTTTGAGCTTTTAGATCGATTGCAAGATCTATTAGGTAAAGAAATTCTTCACTCGTGAAGTCAATTTCCTTAAGGAAATCGCGATTCTTCAAATCCATGATTACTCCGGGGAAGGCTAGAAAAAGGAAAGGCTAGGGAACGCTTAAGTCCCCTAGCCTACCTGCTTGAAATTAGCGTCCAGTCAAGCTCATGACGTGCTTGACGCGGGTGTAGCCCTCAATTGCCTCAGTAGACAAGTCATTTCCGTGGCCGGAGTGCTTGAAGCCACCGTTAGGCATTTCAGCAGCCTGGACTAAGTGGCAGTTAACCCAGACCTGACCGAAGTCAAGATCTTGGGAAGTGCGCAGTACCCGACCATGATTTTCTGACCAGATCGATGCTGCCAAACCAAAGTCCACATCGTTTGCCATCTCGATGGCCTGAGCTTCATCCTTAAAAGTCTGAATTGTTTGCACGGATGCAAATACTTCAGTCTGAATCATTTCATCATCTTGCTTTAGGCCAGCAATAAGTGTTGGTTCAAAGTAGTAACCGCCGTTCAGGCGCTGCGCCTTTCCGCCCGTCAAGATTTCAGCGTGACTTGGTAAGCGATCAATGAATCCTTGCACGCGATCAAGTTGATTTTGGCTATTTAATGCGCCGTAGAAATGATCATCATTTTCTGGAGCACCAAATTTGAACTCAGCAACTTTCTTAGCAAGCGCTGCAGTGAATTCTTTAGCAATACCTTCTTGCACAATTACGCGAGTACCCGCAGCGCAGTCTTGGCCTGCGTTGTAAAGGTTGGCTTCAGCAACGCCTTGCACGGTCTTTTCGAAATCGCAATCGTCATACACAATCACAGGTGCTTTACCGCCAAGTTCAAGGTGAACCCGCTTTAGATCTGGCGCAGCACTTGCCGCAATTTCCATACCGGCACGGACAGAACCAGTTATCGAAACTAGATCTGGACGCTTGTGCGCAACCATGGCACGTCCAGTATCGCGATCACCATAAATTATGTTGGCTACACCTGCTGGCAAATGCTCGGCAAAGATTTCCGCCATGATGCTTGCGGTATGTGGAGTTGTATCGGAAGGCTTCAGCACAATGGTGTTACCCATGGCAAGTGCTGGGGCAAACTTCCACACGGCCATTAGTAATGGATAGTTCCACGGCGCAACTTGAGCACAAACACCAACTGGTTCACGACGAACTGATGAGTCATATCCAGTTAAGTATTCACCGGTGGACCAACCTGGCAGGTTGCGAGCAAGTGTGGCATGGAAGCGAGTGTGATCAACGCACTGTGGGAACTCGGCATCACGCATCCACCAAAGTGGTTTACCTGTGTTCTGAATTTCGGCAGCAATGATTTCATCAGCTCGAGCCTCCATCGATTCCGCAATCCGAAACAGAGCCAAGGAACGATCTGCGGGCGCGGTGCGCTTCCAACCCGTGAATGCATCACTTGCAGCCTTGAATGCAGCGTCAACGTCATTGCCACGAGAAAGCGGCGCAGTTCCGTAAACCTGGCCAATTGCCGGATTTTCAAATGACATAGTTTCATTGTTTGAGCTATCTACAAACTTGCCATTAATGAAGTTCTTTAAGGTTGTCATTTCGTTCCTTTACCTAATTAGCGACTGGCTACGCCAGCAGCAGCTTCCAAGACACACAATGCGCCAAGACGAATCGTTCGCTCATCCGTTGAATCAATCGTGGCATCAATTTCAGTAATGTCCATGCTAGTCACACTGGCATGGGATGTCGCTAAGAATGTCAGTTCTCTTACTTCATCGGCTGACAATCCACCAGGGGTAGCTGCTGGGCAAGCCGGTGCAACCGTGCGGTCGCAAACATCCATGTCAAGGTCATAGTGAATATCCCCACCGCTAGCCCCAGCAATCTCCAGAGCCTGAGCCATGATGTCTTCAAGTGACCGGTTGCGCATTTCTGCTCGAGTTATGACGGTGATTCCGTATTCCTTCACACGCTTTGCATACTCCGGTGAATTTGCATAATCGCTAATTCCAATTTGCACGATGTGTGTGCCCTGTAATCCAGCAGCAATTAAGCGTCGCACTGGTGAACCGTTACTAATTCCTTCACGAATATCATGGTGAGCATCAATGGTGATAAGTCCAGCTTTTCCGATTTCATCTGCCCACAAACCTTTACCAACCGAATATGTAATTGCATTATCGCCCCCGAGAGTAACTAAAAGATCTTGCTTGCCGCGAAGTTCATCCATCTTTGCAAAAACTCTGGCTTCACCTTCATCCCAATCTGGATCAGGAATGTTTCCAGCGTCACGAACTGATACTGATGCAATATCTATGTCGTGTGCCCAGGAATAAGTTGAATACTTGTAAAGCGCCTGACGGATTGCATCTGGAGTTTTATCGGCACTAGTTGGCGAAAGTGAAGTTAAGTGTGCTCCAACACCAAGAACTGTGATGCCAGTCTTTTCTGCGTTAGAGCCAGCTTCGAGCCAGTGTCCAGCGCGGGGCCAAAATTGGTCTACCGGAAGGTTTGTCATGAATACCCTTTCAACGCCTTAACCATAGCCTTTTGGGATCCTTGAGATCTGGTGAAGTCCCTGCAGTAACCTCGATTAGTAGTAAATAGCCAAAGGATTCTCATGACTTCAGGACCCCGCCCAGTTCGAGCCGCCCGTGGCACCACTTTGACTACAAAGGGTTGGCAACAAGAAGCAGCCTTACGAATGCTGCAAAACAACCTTGATCCGGAAGTTGCTGAGCACCCAGATGAACTAGTGGTCTATGGCGGCACCGGTAAAGCGGCGCGTAACTGGGAATCTTTTGATGCCATAGTGCGTACCCTTACCAACTTAGAGAATGACGAAACCATGTTGGTGCAGTCCGGCAAACCAGTTGGTGTATTCCAGACTCATGAATGGGCGCCGCGAGTAATTCTTGCAAACTCAAACTTGGTTGGTGACTGGGCGACTTGGCCAGAGTTCCGCCGCTTGGAACACATGGGACTAACTATGTACGGCCAGATGACTGCTGGTTCTTGGATCTACATCGGAACCCAAGGCATCTTGCAAGGAACTTATGAAACTTTTGCTGCAGTTGCTGCCAAGAAATTTGGTGGCACTTTAGCTGGCACGTTAACAATCACTGGTGGTTGTGGTGGCATGGGTGGCGCACAACCACTGGCTGTAACGATGAATGATGGCGTTTGCTTGATGATCGACATCGATCCAACACGTCTGCAACGTCGTGTTGAAACTCGCTACCTCGATGAGATTGCAGATGATCTCGACGATGCAGTTCGTCGTTGTATGGCTGCCAAAACTGCACGTCGTCCGCTTTCCGTTGGACTAGTTGGAAATGCAGCCGAAGTACTTCCAAAACTTCTCGCTATGGATGTTGCGGCCGACATAGTCACTGATCAAACTTCAGCGCATGATCCGCTCTATTACATTCCAGCAGGCATGGACTTTGCCGATGCTCGCGAGTATGCAGATAACAAGCCAGATGAATTCACCAAACTCGCCCAAGAATCTATGGCTAGGCACGTTGAAGCCATGGTTGGATTCATGGATAAAGGCGCTGAAGTATTTGATTACGGCAACAGCATTCGCGATGAAGCTCGTAAAGGTGGATATGATCGTGCCTTTGAATTCCCAGGATTTATTCCGGCTTACATTCGTCCGCTGTTTTGTGAAGGTAAAGGCCCATTCCGCTGGGCAGCACTTTCCGGTGATCCAAAAGATATTGCGCGTACCGACCAAGCAGTCCTTGATCTGTTCCCAGAAAATGATCACTTACGTCGCTGGATCACGATGGCCCAAGATCGTGTCGCATTCCAAGGCTTGCCAGCTCGCATTTGCTGGTTAGGTTATGGCGAGCGCGATAAGGCAGGGCTTGCTTTTAATGAATTGGTTGCAAAGGGTGAAGTTAGTGCGCCGATCGTTATCGGTCGCGATCACTTGGACTGTGGGTCTGTTGCCTCGCCATATCGCGAATCTGAAGCCATGCTTGATGGATCGGACGCAATTGCGGACTGGCCACTACTTAACGCCATGATCAACATTTCTTCTGGTGCTTCCTGGGTTTCGATTCACCATGGTGGTGGTGTTGGAATTGGACGCTCAATTCATGCTGGCCAAGTATCGGTTGCAGATGGCACACCACTTGCCGCACAAAAACTAGCTCGTGTTTTAACTAACGACCCAGGTATGGGCGTAATTCGTCACGTTGATGCCGGCTATGACCGAGCAATCGAAGTTGCGGCAGAGCGAAATGTTCACATTCCGATGCAGCCACATTCACACAACGCAACTAGTGCAAATGGCGACCTGCTCTAGCCATGAGTAATTCATTTACATTGACCAACATCAGTCAGTTGGTTACCAACAACTCCGCAATCGGTGAAGGTGACCTTGGCGTAATAACTAACGCTGCAATAACCGTTACTGATGGCATCGTCAGTTGGGTTGGTCAAGCAAGTGAAGCAGATTCAAGTGTTCTCAAAACTGATGTTGGTGGTCGCTCTCTAATTCCAGGATTCGTCGATAGTCACTCACATTTAATGTTTGCTGGCGACCGCTCGGAAGAGTTCGCAGCGCGAATGGCAGGTGTTCCCTATTCTGCCGGCGGTATCAAAGTAACAACTGAGGCAACTCGAAATTCCAGCGATGAACAATTGCGAATTGGCGCCAAGAGACTAATTGCAGAAATGCATGAGTCAGGCACTACAACTGTTGAGATTAAATCTGGTTACGGGCTTGATGTAGCGACCGAAGAACGAAGCGTTCGAATCGCATCTGAGTTAACTGATGAAGTTACCTACCTTGGCGCTCATTTAGTTGCGCAGGAATTCAGTTCTGATGCTGATGGTTACGTCGAGTTAGTAGTTGGCCAAATGCTTGATGCTTGTGCACCGCATTCAAGCTGGATCGATGTGTTTTGTGATCGTGGTGCGTTTAATACTGCGCAATCGCGGAGAATCTTGGAAGCTGGCATTGCCAAGAACTTAAAGCCGCGAATTCATTTGAATCAATTAGAACAAGGCGATGGCATCGCGATGGCCATTGAATTAGATTGCGCCAGCGCAGATCACCTGACCTTCTTAACGGACGATGACATTAATGCACTTGCAGCCAGCGATACTGTGGCTGGATTAGTCCCTGGAGCTGACTTCAGCACCCGCGCACCGCATTACCCGCGTGGCCGAGATCTGCTGGATTCTGGCGCTGTTGTAGCGCTCTCCCCTGATTGCAATCCGGGAAGTTCCTTCACAACCAACATGCCGTTAATGATTGCCCTGGCAGTGCGCGAAATGCACCTGACAGTTGATGAAGCATTATTCGCCGCAACCATGGGTGGGGCGATTTCGCTTCGCCGGGATGACGTGGGTCACCTATCTATCGGTGCGAAAGCGGACTTTGCTTTACTTAACGCCCCAAGTTACATTCACTTGGCTTACCGACCTGGTGTGCCGCTAGTTAGTACTACTTGGAAAGATGGAAATGTCATTTTCACAAAAGGAGATCTCGCATGAGTCGCACTGAAGTGGTTATCAAAACCACCGGAATGACATTTGAAGACGTACTTGCAGTTGCTCGCCATGATGCAAAAGTAGTTATTGCACAGGCCACGATCGAAGCCGTTGCCTTAACTCGCAGTCGAGTTGATGCGCTAGCTTCCTCACCAGATCCGGTTTATGGAATTTCAACTGGATTTGGTGCGCTGGCTAATCGTCACGTAACTCCCGAATATCGAGTACAACTTCAGAAGTCACTGATTCGTTCCCATGCCGCAGGCCTTGGCAACTTAGTTGAACGTGAAGTAACGCGCGCTTTGATGACACTGCGGCTAAAGACGCTTTGCTCTGGTCATACTGGCGTTCGTCCAGTAGTTGTTGAAACCATGGCAGCGATTCTTAATGCTGGTATCACGCCAGCGGTTTATGAATTTGGATCCCTCGGTTGCAGCGGAGATCTAGCGCCACTTGCGCACTGCGCACTCGTGCTAATGGGTGAAGGTGAAGTTGTTGGTAACGATGGTCGAATCTCACCAGCTGCTGATGCGTTGAAGGCAGCTGGAATTGAACCGGTAGAACTTCGCGAAAAAGAAGGTCTAGCGCTAATCAATGGCACAGACGGCATGCTTGGCATGTTGATTATGGCAATTGATGACTTAACCATGCTGTGTGATTCGGTTGATGTCACTGCAGCCATGAGTGTTGAAGCGCTGCTTGGAACCGATCAAGTGTTCTTGCCGGAACTGCATGGTCCACTTCGCCCGCATCCAGGTCAAGCATTGAGCGCAGCCAACATGTTGAATGTTTTGAAAGCAAGCCCGATTGTGGCCTCCCACATAAATGACACCTCAGTTGTGCAGGATGCGTACTCACTTCGTTGTGCGCCGCAAGTAACTGGTGCAGTTCGCGACACCATTGCGCACGCAACTTTGGTAGCAACTCGTGAGCTTGACGCCGCCGTCGATAATCCCGTGGTTCTTGCTGATGGTCGAGTTTCATCAAATGGAAACTTCCATGGTGCTCCGGTTGCTTATGTTTTGGATTTTTTGGCAATCGCGGCAGCAGATCTAGGTTCAATTTGCGAACGTCGGACTGATCGCATGCTCGATAAGGCTCGCTCCCATGGATTGCCACCATTTCTTGCGGATGATCCAGGCGTGGATTCCGGTTTGATGATCGCGCAATACACGCAAGCTGCGTTAGTTTCCGAAAATAAGCGACTTGCCTCCCCTGCAAGTGTTGATTCGATTCCAAGTTCTGCGATGCAAGAAGATCACGTATCTATGGGTTGGAGTGCAGGTCGCAAACTTCGCCAAGTCGTTGAAAATCTAACCAAGATTGTTGGTATTGAATACCTGACGGCTGCCCGAGCAATTGACCTTCGTGCCCCACTTCAGGCATCACAAATCACGGGCAAGGCTGTATCAGAATTGCGGAAAACCAGCCAAGGGCCAGGTCCTGATCGTTTCCTAGCACCAGATATGCAAGCTGCCGTGAATGTCGTTGCGAATGGGACACTTGCAAAACTCGTAAGGTAAAAGCATGGAAAATGTTCGCAAGTTAGCGTTGTACTTGGTTCTTGCCTTCGCGGGTATCGGCAGCCTAATAACAATTAATCAAACCTTGGCAGATCATTCAGGACTGTTTGGACTTGCGTTCACTGCCGCGTGGCTATTTCCAATGGTGATTGGCTGCTGGCTAGCTTGGCGTCGCCCAATGATTGCATTCCCATTGCTGATGATCTGGTCGATGTCAGTTCTGGGATTATTGCTTTGGCAGTCACTGGCCCCTAGTTGGTGGAATACAATTCTCAATTCCGATGGACCAATAATCACAACCGCTCTATTTGCTTTGACTGCGCCGCTCGCAATTTATGGATATCAGCGCCGAACTCGCTTTGTAGCAATTATTTTGATTGGGCTATCAGCCCTTAATCTGATGGCAACTTCAAATACCGACGGTCATACAGGATCATCTCTAAAAATTGCAATTCCAGTTCTTGCAGCCGGAGTTCTTTACTTGATCGCGTCGTTCACCGATAAGCGCGACGATTCAACTGAAGAAAAGTAAAAGCTAACTATTAATTTTGGCCGTTTCTTTAGGTGGCCGGCTCACTACAACTAATCCCGCAAGAATCAATACTGATCCCAAGATCCCGATGGCAGAAACTGTTTCTCCCAAAAGCACGACACCCAAAATCGACGCAGTGAGTGGTTCCATCAAGCCAACCGTTACTGCAGTTGCCGCTCCAATTCTGGCGATGCCATAGATGAAAAACGCATAAGCGAGCGCCACGGTAACGACGCCGCCATAGAGCGCTCCGAGCAATAACAGCGGGTCATGCAAAAAAGTAAAGTCTTTGCCATAGCTAAGCGGTGCCTGGAAAATAGTTCCGATTGTGAACATCGGTGCAACGCATTGATACGGAGTGTGGCGCGTTGAGATCATGCCCATGCCGGTAGCTTGCAATGAATAACCAAAGGCTGCTGCTAACGCAAAGCCAATTCCAAGGACATTGACTGTGCTGTTGCCGCTGGGCCAGTTGAGTGCCACCACTCCAGTTACTGCAACCAACGTGCCATAAGCCCATTGCTTACCCGGTGGTTGTTTCAATGCAATCCAGGCAATCAAGCCAACAAAAATTGGAGCAACGCCAATCGAGACAACGGCTGCCACACCGACACCGGTCAATTCAAAAGCTTTAATGTAAAGCGGAAAGAACAGTGCCGCGCCAGTTCCAGCGACCAGAATCGGAACTATGTCTTGTTTTGTGTAGCGGCGTTTATTCTTAGAAAACAAAACCATTAACCAGAGCGCTGTGGTTCCAGATAAGTTGCGAACTAATGAGTATTGAAATGCCGTTCCGTCTGGGAAAAGCTTTACGACTGGACCTACCGTGCCCCAGAGAATTGTCCCTAGGGCAACAGCAGAGATTCCAAGTGCGCGACCGTCAGATCGCTTGCGGTGTTTAGCCGTTTGTTGGGAAGCCAAGGTTCAATCCACCATGGCTTGGATCCAACCAACGGCTGGTTACAACCTTGCCACGGGTGAAGAAGTGAACGCCTTCAGTTCCGTGAGCGTGGGTATCGCCAAAGAGTGATGCTTTCCAACCACCGAATGAGAAGTAAGCCATTGGAACTGGAATTGGCACGTTAATGCCGATCATGCCAACTTCAACTTCATTTTGGAAGCGACGTGCAGCGCCACCATCGTTAGTAAAGATCGCAGTTCCATTGCCATATGGATGATCGTTGATTAGCTTCAAGGCTTCTTCGTAAGTGTTTGCGCGAACTACTGAAAGAACTGGTCCGAAGATTTCTTCTTTGTAGATCGTCATATCCTTAGTTACGTTGTCGAACAGAGTTGGTCCGATGAAGTAACCTTCACCGTCGCTGTCTGGAACAACATCGCGGCCATCGACGACTACCTTGGCGCCTTCAGCAACACCGGTGTCGATGTAGCCCTTGACCTTGTCGCGGTGAACACCGGTTACAAGTGGACCCATGTCAGTGCCACGAGTTCCATCGCCGGTAACGATCTTGCCCATGCGATCTTCAATTTTTGAGATCAAGTCATCAGCAATTGGGCCAACTGCAACAAGTGCGGAGATCGCCATGCAACGCTCACCTGCGGAACCAAAGCCCGCGTTAACTGCAGAGTCTGCTGCTAGATCTAGGTCTGCATCTGGCAGCACAACCATGTGGTTCTTCGCGCCACCAAGTGCCTGGATGCGCTTGCCGTGAGCAGTACCGGTTTCGTAGATGTACTTCGCAATTGGAGTTGAACCTACGAAGCTAACGGCCTTGATATCTGGGTGTGTAAGAATGCGATCGACTGCTTCCTTGTCTCCATGCACAACGTTGAATACACCGTCTGGAAGACCTGCGTCTTTCCACATCTGTGCGATGAAGTTTTGAGCGCTTGGATCTTTTTCAGATGGCTTAACAATTACTGAGTTACCTGCAGCAATTGCAATCGGGAAGAACCACATTGGAACCATGGCTGGGAAGTTGAACGGTGAAATGATTCCGACAACACCTAATGGCTGACGGATACTGTAAACATCGACGCCAGTTGAAACGCTTTCAGAATATCCGCCCTTTAGAAGATGTGGGATGCCGCAAGCAAACTCAACAACTTCTTGACCGCGCATAACTTCGCCAAGCGCATCAGAAAGCACTTTGCCATGCTCGGCAGTAATAATCGCTGCAAGTTCTTCTTTACGTGCATTAAGAATTTCGCGGAAGGCAAACATGGTTGTAACACGCTTGGAAAGCGAAGTAGCTGCCCATTCAGCGCCAGCACGCTTAGCAACGGCAACGGCTTCGTCCATGTCAGCAGTTGAAGCGAAATCAACGGTTCCGGACAATTTGCCTGTTGCAGGGTTATAAACCTCACCAGTGCGGGCTGCTTTACCTGTCCAAAGCTTGCCGTCGATCCAGTGCGTGATGTGGTTAGTCATGAGTTCTCCTTGTTGCGGTAATACCCAAATCTAGTGGGTGGAGCACGGGGTTAGCGAGGTAGGTTATGTCCATGACTGAAATCCGCTCAATTGTCGTATCCACCCAAGAAACCCTCCGCGAAAGTGGCACCTCGGTTTCCCCTGCAACCGTAAAAGTCATTGCTGCCGCAGTAGTAACTAACCCTCTGGCTGGCAAGGCTCTGGTGCAGGACTTAACTGAGCTCGAAATGATGAGCATCGAAGTAACTGCCATCCTGGCTGATCGCGCCGTCAAAGCACTCGAAGCTTTGGGCTTAAGCGCTTCTGATATTCGCGGCTATGGCAAAGGTGCGATTGTGGGAACTGACGGCGAACTAGAACATACCGCTGCAGTTCTGCATCCACGCTTTGGCGCTTCGGTACGCGCAGCGATTGGTGGTGGCGCAGACATCATTCCTGGTACAAAGAAAGTTGCTGGACCTGGCGCATCAATAACCATGCCAATCGGTAACAAAGATGACCGTTGGGAATTCGATGACATGGATTCTGCCGAGATCACGATCGGCGATGCCCCACGTGCTAACGAAATGGTTATTGCAATCGTTTATTCAATCGGCGGACGTCCACACGCTCGCGTAACAAAGGTGAAGTAAATGTTTAAAGCAATAATCCTATTAAAGCGTGGTGAAGACATGACTCATGATGACTTCAAGCAGTGGTGGCTAGTTGACCATTCGGGTAAAGCTGCACAGCTGCCTGGTGTGCGAAAGATTGTCTTTAATCTTGCCGATGATGGCAGTGCTTATGACGGCGTTTCAGAACTTTGGTTTGATTCCAAAGAAGATTTTGAAGCTGCCTACGCAACTGAAATTGGAAAAGGTGTTGCCGCTGATTCCTTGGCACACCTATCAGCGCGCGAACGTATGTTTGTCACTGAAAACGACATCGTTTAATTAGCAGAGAGTAAATACATGACTACTGAAATTCGTGGAATCCTGGCAGCCATCACAACTCCATTCACCTCCGATGGCAGTGCGCTTGATGAACCTGCAATGCATGCGCAGATCAATCGACTAGTTGATGCCGGAATTCATGGCGTGGTTCCAACAGGAACAACTGGTGAATTCATGACTCTGACGCCAGAAGAGTATCGCCGAGTTTTCGAAGTTGTAAACGAAGCTGCAGCCGGGCGTTGTCACGTTTTTGCGGGGGTTGGTTCTACATCAACAAAGGAAGCTATCTCCTTGGCTAAGCATGCGGAAAAAGCTGGCTCAACAGGTGTCATGCTGTTACCACCGTTTTATGCAGCACCTAACTTTGTAGAACTCCAATTATTTATGCGTTCGGTAGCCGAATCAATTTCAATTCCAGTTATGTACTACAACATTCCAAGTTCAACTGGGGTAACGCTTAATGCCGAACAAATTGCGACTCTAGGTGAAATTCCAGGAGTTAAGTACTTAAAGGACACATCAGGCGACGCCGTAACTATGGCTGACTTACTTGCCAATCGTTCAGACAAGATCAAGGCGTTTAACGGCTGGGATACTTTGACGTTTTTTGGCTTGGCAAGCGGCGCTGAAGCCTCAGTTTGGGGAACAGCCACCGTTATTCCAGATCTAGCTGTTGCTCTTTATAACGCGCTTGCAGTTGATAACAATCTCACTGCAGGTCGAGAACTTTGGAAAAAGATTTGGCCAATCTGCGACTTCCTCGAATCAGTTAACTACTACGCAGGCATCAAAGCAGGTTGTGAACTTATTGGTGCTCCTGTTGGTCCAGTGCGACCGCCAGGATTACCACTTTCAAGCGAGCAAAAAGCACACTTTGCAAAGTTGCTTAATGCGGCAGGAGTTAAGACGGTTTAGTCATGGCTGAGAAACTAATAATCGAAACGATTGAGGCTCATGCTGAAGGCGAAGGCGGTCGAGTAATCACTAACATGGCGCACCTAGTTAAAGGTGCAACCATGAAAGAGCGGTTTGATTACTGTGAAGCAAATCTAGATTGGTTCCGGCACGCAATCCTTCATGAGCCACGTGGGTATCCAGCGTTATGTGGAGTTTTCATTTTGCCTCCAGTCAATACTGGATCGGATTTTGGAATCATTGTTCTTGAGCAAGGTGGCTTTACTGCAATGTCTGGCAGTAACACAATGTGTGCTGTCACTGCTGCACTTGAAAAAGGCATCGTAAAGATGCACGAGCCGGAAACCACAGTCACGATCGATACCGCAGTTGGAACCATTTCAGTTCTGGCTCGCTGCAAAGATGGCAAAGTGCTGGATGTTTCGATTCGGAACGTTCCAGCTTTCACGGTTTACATTGACAAGGTTGTTGATGTTCCTGAGTATGGCCCGATTCCCGTTGATTTAGTTTTCGGAGGTCAGTTTTTTGCCCAGACCAACATTGCCAACGTTGGGTTAGAAATTAAGCCCGAGAATGCAAAAGCAATCACGCGCGCGGGTGCTGCCATTAAATTCGCAGTAAACCAGCAGTTGCAGTTTGAACATCCAGAAAATCCAAGCATCAATAAAGTTGGCATCGTGATCTTGCACAACGGTGATCGTGAACCTGGTAAGCAAGCGCAGAATTCAGCAGTGTTGACGGGCGATGACTTAACAGCTGATCCCGAGACTTGGAAAGGCATGCTGGATCGCTCCCCTTGTGGAACTGGAACTTGCGGGCGAATGTCAGGACTTTATACCCGAGGCCAACTTGCCCTTGGCGAAGAGTTTTCCCACATGAGCTTCTTGGGCACTAAGTTCTACGGCCAAGTCAATGAGCCAACAAAAATCGGTCAATACGATGCGGTAACTCCAACAATTCGAGGAAGTGCCTGGGTTACTGGAACCGCTAGCTGGGAAATAGATCCTTCGGATCCATTCCAAACTGGCTACACCCTCGGAGATATCTGGTAACTAGTTCACAACTGGAATGATTATTGTTCAGTAGTCCAAGAAGTAAAGACTTGGGTGTAAAGATCTCGAGCCTCTTGCCCACAGTTTGGAATTGGTGAAAGCAAAGGTAAGTACTCAGCGGGAACATTGACTGCTGGATCATTTTTCAGTGACGGATCAAAGTAATCACTTGAACCAATGATCGAATTGTCATAACCCGTGAAATTAGTTTCCTTCGCGATGTTCTTAGGATCCATCATCCAGTTAATAAATATTTTGGCGTTGTCTAAATTTGGTGCTCCAACTGGAACGGCAAATTGATCACTCCAGAGATTCACTCCCTCAGATGGATAGATGTAAACCAAATCAGGATTCTCAACCTTCATGCGATGTGAGTCACCGTTCCAATTTTGGCGCACATTACTAATTCCACCCAGCACACGCTCGATTGAACCGTCTGATTCAATTACCGCAGGCTTAAATCTGGATAGCAATTCTTGCGCCGCTAAATACTTAGACTTGTCAGTTGTACAAAGATCATTTGCTGGAACACCAACTGCCCTAAGTGCTGCCGAAACTACCTCAACCTGGTCTTTCAAAACATCCGTTTTAGCCAGGTTGAAAGTAAAGAAGTCATGCCAAGATTTCATATCTTTACATTTAGGTTCAGCGATCGGGTTACAAATAATTCCTGTGGTGCCGTACATGTAGGGCGCTGTGTAGTTGCGCCCTTTATCGAAAATCACATTCATTGCTTCTGGCTTTATGTTTTTCGCATTAGGAAAATCTTTGACGCCAATATTTTGTATCAGATTTAATTCAACCATCTGTTGCACCATGTAGTCCGATGGCACAATCACGTCGTAGCCAGTAGAGCCAGATTGTAATTTAGCTAATAGCGTCTCGTTGCTATCAAAAGTATCAAGGATTACTTCGATGCCTGTTTCATCAGTGAATCGGGCTATCTCGGCTGGGTCAATGTAATCAGTCCAGTTGTAAAGGTGCAGTTCGCCAGAACCAGAAGTTGGGAATGCACCGGTTGATTGCGGATCAGGTTCCGAATTTGAAGCAGTAGATTCGGAGCCACAAGCGGCAAGTGAAATAACTAATGCTGTCGCAACCAGCAACTTTAAATTCTTAGCAACCATTCCAACTCCTTATCGACACTTACCAATCATCGTAACGCTCACTGCAATGCATTCAGCCATTACCAAACTGAGAGGATGCATCAGTTTCTGGCGCTTGGAAAAACTTCTGAGGCAAAACTACGGAGTGAGCGTCGGTCCCTAGATTTCATGCTGATCCACAGGATCGGCATACTGAATTTGGGGACGCGAGCGGAGCGTTTTAACGAAGAAGGTTTTTACAAGGCGAATTACCGACAAACTTAGATCTCCGCTAACATTGACAAGGTTCGGGGCTGTGGCGCAGCTGGTAGCGCACTTGCATGGCATGCAAGGGGTCAGGGGTTCGAATCCCCTCAGCTCCACCAACAAAACATGAGACACCTTCGGGTGTCTTTTGTTTTTACTTATCATCACCAATTGCAGGCTCAGGTAACGAGCCTGCGTTGTATTCCTGCAGTCGCCACTTTAAGCCAGGCAACTTTGGCAAGTTCTCATCAAGTTCAGAAAGCACTGACCATTGTGCGTTTGCGAGCACACCAAGGATCGTCCACTGCTCTGGTGCTAATCCCAAAAGTCGACCAAGTGCAGAACGCAGCGCACCACCATGTGATGCCACAACTAAAGTTCCACCAGCAGGAACTTTAGTTAGCGCACTTTCAATTGCTTCAACTACCCGCTCGGAAACTTCCCACCGAGTTTCACCACCGCCAGGGCGAATTTCAGAGTCACCACCCCACGCTGCGTAATCTTCTGGGTATTTGGCGATGATTTCATTTCTAGTCATGCCTTGCCATTCCCCAGCAAAAGTTTCTCGCAAACGTTCATCAACAGTTAGTTCGATTCCTGCGAGGTCAGATAATGTCCGTCCCGTCTCAAGAGCTCGAGAAAGATCACTGGCGATAACGTGAGTAGGTTTCATCGCAAGCAAAGTTTGCGCAGCATGTCGAGCTTGTTCAATTCCAACGTCATTCAGCGGAATATCAATTTGCCCCTGATGCCGGTTCTCGGCATTCCAAACCGTTTGGCCGTGGCGCCAAAGAACAATGCGACGAGCGCTCATACCAATTCCACCGGAATGTGAGGACAATCGCTCCAAAGACGCTCAAGGTCATAAAGGCTTCGTTCTTCATCTTGTTGGACGTGCACGACAATGTCGAAGTAATCCAAAAGCACCCAACGACCCTCTCGATTGCCTTCACGACGAATTGGATCAACATCAATTTCATCAAGTGCGGCCTCAATGGCATCGACAATTGCACCGACTTGGCGTTCGTTGTCAGCAGAGGCAATCACGAATATGTCTGTAATAACTAGATGTTCACTGACATCAAGTAACACAATGTTTTCGGCTTTTTTGTCATAAGCCGCTTGCGCCGCAATCTTTGCAATCTTTAAGGCATATTCAGAGGCAGACACAAATTCCACACTTTCTTATCAAGACTCTAAGACTACTTAATTACTTGGGGCGCGGGAAATGCTTGCGTTTGGCCAAAGATTTGCAATGCGAAGTTCCACCAACATTCGAGCAATGCTCTGGGTTGAAACATTTGATTTAGCCAGTGAACCTAATGCGGAAAGCACTTCGTCAACCCGAGCTTGGTCACCTTGTTGATTTTCAAAGACTGCTCGCAAAACTTGATTGGTTCGAGCCATAAATTCATCGGTGGTTTCAAATTTAGATTTAACCATCGCATAACCGGCAGCTTCCCCGCCTTCAAGAACGGCGCTTCCGAGACGAACATATTGAGCTGGCTTACCTTCCTCACTAACCCGGTAAAGATTCTTAGAATCAATTGTTACGCCGCCAACGTCATCAACCAGGCCTGCTAAGGCCAGGCGCCGAAGATAAATTGAGCCATCAATCGGAATTCCAAGTGCACCTGAAATCGCTTTATCAACGCCAGTGAATGAGCCTTGTAGGCCAGCGTCACTGATTGGAACAAAGCCTTGACCGGGCGGGACGATTAACGTCGCTGGATCAATATTCACAATGGCGAATTTGGTTCCATCACTTGACTGTCTGAGTACCGTGACAGAGACAATTTTTTGCTTTGAATCAAGCAGGGCAATCATCAAGTTATTTATATCCGTTGCCGGCTTGGCTGTTGAACTTGATGATGGACTTGCTGTGATTTCAGGTGGGAGAGGTGCAGCCTGGCCATCACCTCTCAGGACGAAGACTCCAGTGAGGACCGCAATTGCCAAGATCGAGCTAATTAGCCACTTTAAAAATGACGGGATTCGGTTCACGCTTGATACAGACCTTGATCCGAAATGTATTCGCTCACTTTGGGTGGAACTAAATACTGCGTATCTAATTTATTAGTAAATCTGTCTCGCAATTGCGTAGCTGAGATTCGAACTTCAGGCATCTCAACAGATACAACTTCAAATGGAACCGAGGCACTTTGTCCGATGCGATTGACTGCGATAACAGTCACTTCACTTACAAAAGCTTCCCATTCGTGCCAACTTGGAATTCCACTAAGCGCATCAGAGCCAACGATCCAAAATAATTCATCCTCTGGATTCCGGCGCTTCCACTCCCGAACCGTATCAATCGCGTAAGTTGGTCCACTTCTAGAAATCTCAATGTCACTTGCTTGGAACCGAGCATCGTCGCTAGTTGCTAGCTTGACCATCTCGAGACGTTGTTGTCCCGTACTAAGTTCTCGATCTCGCTTCTGCCAAGGATCACCTGCCGGCATGAAAACCACAGAGTCCAGCTTGAGGGCTTCATAAACTGAACTGGCAGCAATTAGATGCCCGATATGTATTGGGTCAAAAGTCCCGCCCAATATGCCAACCCTCATACCTACAAGAATACTTGCAACTAGTGTTGTGCTAATCGCCGAACTTGAAGGGTATTTGCCTTGGAACACATTGACCACGTTGTGATTGGCGCTGGTGCCATGGGAAGTGCTACTGCCTGGCAACTTGCCCTGCAAGGTAAAGAAGTTGCCTTAATTGAACAGTTTGGCGTTGCCCACAACAAAGGTAGTTCGCACGGCGGGACTCGAATTTTTCGACTTTCTTATCGCACTCCCCTTTACACAGATCTTGCAGCACGAGCTCTGCCTGATTGGCGAGAATTGGAAGCTGACTCGGGCGAACATTTACTTGAACAAAACGGCCAACTTGATCATGGATATCAGGAAGCAATTGACGAAATTGCAATCAGCCTAGATCGGCATGGCCGAAGTTACGAGCGCATGGATGCTACCGAGGCTCGAAATCGCTGGCCAGGAATGAATTTTGAAGATCATGTGCTTTACAGCCCAGATGGCGGAAGATGCTTTGCCGACAAAACGGTCGAGACTTTGATTAGGAGGACCAAAGAACTAGGTGGAGATGTTCATTTGAACACTCCTGTGCTTTCAATTCACCTTGACGGTGATCATGCAATTGTCGAAACCGAATCGAAAACTTGGCGCACCCCATCTTTAGTTGTAGCTGCCGGCGGCTGGGTTAAAAAATTGGTTGGGCACCTAGTTAACCTTCCAGAGTTAATTGTTGATGCCGGGCAGCCAGCGCACTTCCAACCAATAGCTGGTCTGGAATCTGAATCCTTGTGGCCGAGCTTTTTACATCATGGCGCTAACGGTCGCGGGGGCTCACCACTTGAGGCAAGTGCCTACGGACTTTATACGCCTGGTGAAGGGTTTAAAGTTGGCACCTGGAGTGATCGAAAGGCGATCGATCCGGATAACCGAGATTTTGAAATTAGCCAAAAGCATCTAGATGACATGAAGCAATACGTTGCACATTGGTTCCCAGGTTTAGATTTAGAAACTGCAGTGGCAACCACTTGTCTATTTACAAACACCCCAGATGAAGACTTCATCTTGGATCGCCGTGGGCCAATTACTGTGTGCTCCCCGTGCTCAGGTCACGGATTTAAGTTTGTGCCGACAATTGGAAAAATCACCGCGGAGTTAGCCCTAGGCGGAAAACAAACGACACCGCAATGGCAGCTGAGTAATTAGTTCAAGTCCTCAGGTTCTAAATCTTCATCAAAGTCTTCGATGATTAGCGGATCGATAACTTCCTCAGGTTCTCCAGTTCCGAACTGGCGAATTCTGTGGATCGCAAGACGTTCATCAGCACTAAGGCGACGTTTGTCGTAAAGGCGCTGATCGGTACCACGTGGACCTTGATGTAGATCCCCTGCCGTAGGCGCCCAATCGAAGACAACTGCACTTGGTCCTTCGCCGATAACAACTTCATCGCCGGCAACTGCGCCAGCCTTGGCTAACTCAAGTTCAATGCCTGCCCGCGCCAACCGATCAGCCAAGTAACCAACGGCTTCATCATTTGCAAAGTCAGTCTGATGAATCCAGCGCTCTGGTCGCTCGCCAACAACACGGTAACGAATAGTTTCGGCACCCGACTTTTCAGCTGTGACTGTGAATCCAGAGTCATCAACTGATTTTGGAGTGACAATAACGCGTGGTCGATTCTCAGCCGCAAATATTGCTTCGGCTCGGGATGCCTTAACTATTTCGGCTAGGGCAAATCCAAGTTCTCGGAGTCCTTCATGGCTAACTGCAGAGACTAAGAAAACTTGATAACCACGTGCATGTAAATCAGGTAAAACAAACTCAGCTAGTTCGCGTCCTTCTGGAATATCAATTTTGTTTAGCACTACAACGCGTGGTCGGTCTTCTAGGCCGCCGTATTGCTTTAGTTCATTTTCGATTACATCTAAATCGGTTAGCGGATCGCGATTAGGTTCTAAAGTCGCACAGTCCAAAACGTGCACTAGGGCTGCACAACGCTCAATGTGGCGAAGGAACTCGAGCCCTAAACCTTTACCTTCACTCGCTCCTGGAATCAGACCAGGAACGTCTGCCATCGTGAAGATCATTTCCCCGGAGCGAACCACACCAAGGTTTGGTTCCAAAGTTGTAAACGGGTAGTCAGCAATCTTTGGTCGAGCTGCTGACATCGCAGCAATCAGTGACGACTTTCCTGCGCTCGGATACCCAACAAGTCCAACATCGGCAACGGTCTTTAATTCAAGAATCACATCGCGCGTAACGCCTTTTTCACCAAGGAGAGCAAAGCCTGGCGCTTTGCGTTTGGTTGATGCCAAAGCCGCATTACCAAGGCCACCTCGGCCACCAGCAGCAATCACATAACGCGTGCCGATACCTAACATGTCAGTCAATACAGTTCCATCGGAAAGTGAAACTACCGTTCCTTCTGGTACTGCTAATTCAAGATGTTCGCCATACGCGCCGTTGCGGTGATCGCCCTGACCTGGCTTGCCATTACCTGCACTGCGATGGGGGCTGCGATGAAAATCAAGAAGTGTTGTAACTGATGGATCAACAACAAGAACTACGTCGCCGCCATTACCGCCATTACCGCCATCAGGTCCACCTAATGGCTTGAACTTCTCCCGGTGAACAGAAGCACAACCGTGTCCGCCATTG
>Ga0214923_10000613_pt1 | contig 52907 bp, 42 predicted proteins | sample LL1510_MetaG_FD_177993 | JGI IMG/M metagenome (GOLD analysis project Ga0214923, IMG submission 177993) | Freshwater microbial communities from Lake Lanier, Atlanta, Georgia, United States - LL-1510 | ecosystem: Environmental > Aquatic > Freshwater > Lake | place: USA: Georgia | collected...
CGTCTTTCTTATCTCCGTGGCCGTCGTCTTTTTTATCGCCGTGGCCGTCGTCTTTCTTATCGCCGTGGCCGTCGTCTTTCTTATCTCCGTGGCCGTCGGCTGCGCCATGACCTTTGTCATCGTGTCCACCTGCGGCCGGTGTCGCTTCGGCCTTTGCGGCCATTGAGTGACCTTTTTGGACGAAGGTTTTGTAGACGAAGAATCCACCCGCGGCAGCAGCTGCAGCAACAACGCCTACGATGCCGCCAATCATCACGAATTTGCGTTTCTTGCGTGTCTCCGCAATTTCGTCAGGAGGACCCTTCTCCGCTTTACTTTCTTCTGCCTTTTTTTCTTCCGCAGGCTTTTTTTCTTCTTTTTTAGACATGACAACTCCCTGCCGCCACACGTGGTGTCACCCTAGCTTCTCAGAACTTTTCACTGCGAATGGTGTAAATCTGGCCGTATGTCGGTCCTGCCGTCGGCAAGAATTGCCAGGCCGAGGGTAGGACACTGAAATTGACTAGGAATTGCCCGGTGGGGCGTCGGCTTTTTGTTGCGCTTGGACGGCAAGAAAAGTAGTGAAATTGCGAGACGGAGGCTGCTGCTTGGCTATGGAGCTCACTGAATTTGCACATAGAATCCTTTGTTCGTCGGATTTGAACGAAAAACTTCTCACCGCTGATGAATTTAGCGATGAGCAGCCTTTTCACGCGGTAAATTTGCCCTCTCAGCCGGGCCGACCGAGTGACCTCGCATTGGGACGTTGGAAAACGTCGAGCAAAGTTGCTTTCCCAAGCCGTGCCGATCTGTTGGACCAGGCCCAAATCGGAGTGCTCCTGCATTTTTTCGCCAATCATGAGTTGCTTGCCCTGGAGCTCATGGCCCTTGCATTGTTGAAGTTTCCCAATGCACCTGCTGGATTTCGAATGGGAGTCGCGCGGACAATGTGCGACGAACAGCGCCATCTTGTGTCTTACATCACCCGCATGAAAAGGTTTGGAGTTGAGCTGGGGGATATTCCCGTCAATGATTTCTTTTGGTCGCAGTGCGCGTCGATGTCATCGCCGATGGACTACGTGTCTCGAATGAGTCTCACGTTTGAACAGGCGAATCTGGATTTTGCGGCCTACTTTCGCGATGTCCTGCAGGACATCGGTGAGCTTGATACGGCTGAATTGTTGCAGACTGTTTTGGATGACGAAATTGGTCATGTTAAACATGGTCTGACTTGGTTTCGACGTTGGAAAAGTGAATCGCAGACAGATTGGCAAGCCTTTTGTTGTGCGTTGGGTGTCGCATTGAATCCTGCGCGCGCAAAGGGGACAGTGTTTTGCGCAGAACATCGCAAAGCAGCCGGATTTGATGATGACTATATTGATTCGCTGAAAGTCTTCAGCCAGTCCAAGGGACGTTTGCCTCGGATTGCGTTTTTTAATCCTGAAGCAGAAGAAGAAATTCGACTTGGTGGGCTGAAGCTGCCTGCATTGGGTGACGCGCTGAAATCGGCGAAAGATGATCTTGCACCGCTTATGATACACGTCGCGAGTCAGGATGATGTCGTGCTTGTGTCGCGTGAGTTGCCGCGCGAATTTTTGTTATCGTTGCGCTCTGCTGGTTTTTCTCTTCCGGAATTTTTGCAAACACCACTCGATGGGTCGCAGATTAAGGTTCATTTGAAGGAGAGAAAAATTGCCGGATGTTTGCCGTGGGCGATTACACCATTTACATTGCAATTCGAAAAGAAATTAAAGACTGACTCCGCTCTGTTTTTTAATGGTGCGCACGATTCTCTGCGGCAGATTTATTCCAAAGCCACCGCAATTGAAATACTGAACGACTTTCTGCAAATACGCCAGCCCGACGCGCGACTCGTGGGTTCTCGGCTGATTGGAAAAGTTGTTCATAACCCTGATGAGTTTGAAAATGCGCTGGCTCAATTTGCAGATGCAGATGTGTCTGAGCAGTTTATTGCGAAGCGACCTTGGAGCGCATCAGGTCGCCACCGTTTGACTGGCAAACTCTCTGCAAAAACCTGGAACGAGCAGCCTGAACAGGTGCGTCAATGGTTTGAGAAGGCCTGGCGGATAGGCGAAGCGCCTGTTGTTCAACCCTTCTTCAAACGGCGTTTGGATCTTTCTGTGCAAGGCCGAATCGATTCAAGCCATGGTTCGGCAGTTGTGCATGGTCTTGGATTCACCCGGGTGTTGAATTTGCCGCAGGGTCAGTATGCAGGAAGCTGTGTGGGTCGTTTCTTGAGTGGCGTGGAAGCGGATGTTGTTCGTTTCTTTCATAAAGGCAGCGCCAATGGATTTGGCACAATTGAACAAGTCTTAAATGATTTGCTGCAATACGTTGGCAATCGACTTTCTTCATACGGTCTCAGTGGAGCATTCGGTATTGATGCCTTTATCTTTGAAAAGCCCGACCGTTCTTTGGCTTTGTTTCCGCTGATTGAAGTGAATCCTCGGCACACCATGGGGCGTGTTGCGGTTGCATTGTCACGCCGGATGGCACCCGGGCGAGTGGGAGTATGTCTTCATGTCCCGAAGCAGTGGTTGGAGAGGTTCGCTGTTGAGAATTTTTCGGAACTCAGAAACCGCTGGAGCGAACGGATGCCATTAACCCTGCAAACACGAAGCGGAGGTACGGTGATTTTGTCTGGTCTTCTTGAGACAACTCCTGCAGAGCAGTGCGCGCAGGTTTGGACGTGTTTTGTCGTTGGGCAATCTCTTGAAGAAGTTGTACACAAGCTTTCACTCGATGAAGTGCTAAAGATCAACGAGGCTGGGCCGAAAGTCGATAGGCTTGAGTCGCAGCCTTGAGTGCCCAAGATTCATTTTGCAGATTGAGCGCATCTGTTCTCACTGTTTTGTCGCTGTTCTGTGCTGGCTGACTTGGCTGTGCTTCTCTCGAATCGGAAGCGACTCTTTTTATTTCAGGATCAGTTTGCTCAAGCCAATTGAGAATTTGTTCGCGAATCCCAAATGTTTGAGTTGCAGTCATTGACTTTGAATATTCTGAATCAAGCATCCCCTGATAGATGTCTTCAGCGTTTGACAGGTCTTCAGGCTGAGCGGTTTGGCGCATGGATTTGACCACCATGTCGATGAACATGGTTTCAAAATCTTGAGCAACCTTTTCAGCCTCAGCACGCCTTCGGTCGATTATTTCTTTTTTCGCGTCGATTTTTTGTGTGCTTAAGTCAGCTGCTTGCGACTGGGGAGAGTTTGTCCCGGGGCTTGCGTTAACCGTGAGTAATGCTGTGGCCTGTACATTGATTGCCATGTCTGAATTCCTCACATCAAACGGAGTTGCGCCTTGAGTGCGTGCGCAGCATCGAGAGCTTGTAGGATAGAGACGAGATCTTTCGGACCAGCACCCAACTCGTTGAGCGCGCGGACGAGGTCTCCGACTGTTGTTGTGGTTGGAATTTTATTCACAAAACGAGTTTCGTCCTGCACCATAATTTCAAGATTGCCATGGCTTATTGCAACCGGCATGATGGCAACGTTGGCGCCACTGATGATTGTTCCGGTGCGTTCGTTGATAACCACAACAGCTTTGCTGTCTGGTTCCACTTTGATTTGTTCAAGAACGGCCATGAAATCAACTGCCGTAAAACTTTGCGAGAGCAACGCTTGTTCAGGGATTCTAACTTTTATAACTCCGCTGTTTTGCGCGACTGCGAGAAATTCGTTGAACTTGCTGTTGATTGCATGCGCGATACGGTGAGCAGTGGTAAAGTCAGCGCTTTTTAACGAGAGTTCAACCTGGCCGTTGTGGACAAATGAACTCTGAAATTCACGCTCAACAGTTGCGTTTTGGCTTATTGCGATTGTTTTAGGAGCCGAACTGCGGTTATTTCCGCCGCCTCCGCCCTGCGCACCCGTCATGGCTGTACCAAGGCTCAGCGGACCTTGCGCGACGGCGTATGTTTGACCATCGACAGCGCTGAGGGGTGTGAGCAGCAACGTACCACCTTCGAGGCTGGCGCTGTCGCCAACCGTTGCGACTCGAATATCAAGTTTGTCTCCATTGCGCGCAAAGGGTGGAAGTTCTGCTGTTACGATAACGGCAGCAACGTTCCTGGTCACAACTTCGTTGGTTTTGACCTGCGCACCAAGCCGGGTCAGCAAATTTGCAACAGCCTTATTGGTAGCCAAACTTTGTTTGCTGTCGCCTGTTCCCGGTAAACCAATCACCAGTCCAAGACCGACCAAGGGGTTGCTGCGAACGCCCCTGAACTCGACTAAATCTTTCAACCGAACAGGGGCTGAATCTTCAATTTTTTCAGAATTGGCTTTGTTCTTTTCAGGTGCTCCGGCTGCAAATGTACTGTTGAGCAAAAGTGCAACCATCAGCGAGCGAAAGATCTGTGCGCAGAGGTTTATTTTCATTATTTGCCTCCTGATTTTTGGTCAGCAGGTGCGGCGGAGCTTTCCGAAGTTTTGTTGTTGTCGGGCGTTGTTGCTGTTGTTGTTTGCCCAGACATCCGGCTACGTTCTTTGCGAATTCGTTCTCGTTCCATTTCGTTTGCTTTTGCTTGATCCCGCAAAGAGGCCTGGGCAGTTTTTATTTCATCGCGAAGGCCATCCAATGCAAGCATCTCTGACTTAAGGTCGGGATTAAAGCCGGCGAGACGTCGCGAAACAATTTCGTCCCAACCAGGCGCGCTGTATTCTCTGGTTCGTCCGCCGAGATCCTCGTTGACTGCAACATCTGTGAGTTCTCGTGCATCAACTTCGTATCCAGTGAGTGCGCGGCGTGGCATTTTGGCTAAAACCATCGTTGTGTTTTCTTCACCGTTGTTACCAACAAACCGGCGTGTCCCGCGAAGGTAAACGTCGCCTCCCGGCTCAAATCCAACAATCTGCATTTTTAGCGTTTTTATCGGTTTTTGCGCGATTTTTTGCGACGGACTTGCATCGTCAGGATCTGTCAGACGTAGAGCGTTATTGCCCGCGGTTGATGTGTCTGACTTACCGCCTGTCTTTTTATCTTTGTCCTTTGCCTTTGCGTCAGTTTCGCTTGTCATGCTTTTAGGATCGAACTGCAACTCATCAGGGATGAGCACATTGATTGTTTGCCCTTCCTTGTTAGGTGTTGCATCCGCCAGGAGCGTGCGCGGCTCACTTGAATCAGCCCAAATAGAACCCGTGCTGGAACCTGCCTCGCGGTTTTTGATCACAAACTCATCACGCTTCAAATAAAGTTGATCAAGCTCTCGCTCTGGTTTGGCAGCATCAAAACGACGAGCCTGTGGCGCGGTCATGAACGGGCGGGGCGCAGTTTGACAGCTAAATAAAATGACAGCGAAAGCGAGGATGAGGCCTGCAAGTGTGAGCTGGAGTAAACGCCTTGAGTGATCCGGACGTTCCAAGATTTGCGTCTGTCGATTGGAGAGTGTGTTTGAATAGTTCATCCAGCGCGTGTTGAGTGAGTCGACTTTGAGTAGGTACCACTCAACGCCACATTCCCAGCGAAGAAGAGCATTTTCTAATATTCTAGCGTACAAGTTCCACCTCGCCTTCGCCAACGATGCGCGCATCCAGGAGACGGGTTTTGTTCAGAGAATATGACGGAGTTGTGATTTCGATTGGAATTATGTCGCCAATGCTGCCGTTTTTAAGAGCCTTTGCGCTGGTTTTAATTGTAAATGAAGAATTCTGTGACAACAAAGTTGCCCGCACTTGCGCTTGTGACTTGACGTCATTTTGAAACGGAATCTTTTCGGTCGTGACAAAGCGCTCTTTGTTTCCGATTGCTTGAAGAGCAGGAGTATCAACCCTTCGCCCTGCGAGACTTTCGATCGATTTTTTGCAGTCGATTTGGTTGCTAAACGTTCTTGTCTGAGGGCAATTGATACCCTCGATGCAGCTTGTCATTTGGAAGTTTGCCGAGGTGAGTCGGGTTGAAGGTGATACGGAGTCGGCTTTGAGGCTGAAATACCAGGCGACTTTGCGCACACCGATTTCAACGTTCCACGTTTGGTATGCCTTGCCCTCGCGGGCAATTGCAATTTTGAATTGGCTCTTTGAACTTCCTCTGTTCGCTTTTGATTTGTCTTCTTCGATCACTTTAATGCTCGAAGGTGTGTATTCAAATTTTCCATCGCACTGAATGCATCGGAGATAGAGCCCAGCCGATTGTTCAGCGTTTGGGTTTTCATTAACATCAACAAGTTCGCGTCCTGCCGGAAGCAATTCAGCCAGTGCTTGTCTGAGGATGTCTTTTTGCATCTCAGACGCACCGGTGCTCTGCGCAAGGCCAACGTACTCAATGTTGATGAGTTCACTTGGAGGAAGTTCAAAAGCCAACATCAAATCATCTCATCTGGTTGGTGGTTGCAAGCATTTCGTCGCCGGTCTTAATCACTTTGCTGTTCAACTCATAGGCGCGTTGACCAGTGATCATTGTCACCATTTCTTCAACGATGTTTACGTTGCTTGACTCAAGTTCACCTTGTCCGAGAGCCCCTGTGCCATTTTCTCCGGGGGTGGAAACAATGGGTTCTCCGGAAGCAGGGCTTGATGTGTAGAGATTGCGGCCAATTGAGTTGAGACCAGCCGGATTGATGAAGTTTGAGATCTGTACTTGGCCAATATTGCGCGGCTCATTTTCGCCTGGAATTGAGGCGGACACCACCCCGTCTAGACCAATTTGAACCCTCAGCGCATTTTGAGGAATCACAATTTCAGGCACGAGCGGGAGACCTTCGCTTGTCACCAGTCGGCCGTCTGGCGCCCGTTTAAATGCGCCATCGCGGGTGTACGAGAGGGTTCCATCCGGCATTTGAATGCGGAAAAAACCGCGTCCCTTGATCATCAAATCTGTATCGTTCTTTGTTATTTTGACACTGCCTTCTTCGAAAGATTTCTCAATCGAAGCCAAACGAACGCCATTGCCGATTTGCACTCCTGTGGGAGCAACCGTCCCGTTGGCAGAGCTCAATCCGGGTGCTCGTAAATTCTGGTAAAGAAGATCGTTGAAATGAACGCGTCCGCGTTTGAACCCGTTCGTGTTGACGTTAGCAATGTTGTTTGACAGTGTGTCAATCAACTGTTGCTGTGCTTCCATGCCAGTTGCGGATGTTTGGAGGCTGCGGAGCATAGGATTCCTCCTCTGGGTTGCTCGAGACACTCTTTGCTCAGCATACGTTGGAATCTTGAATACTCACTTGTTAATCCTTTCCGCTCGTCGCCAAACTCATGCACGGAAAAATTTGTCTGCTTGAAAGGACTAGCTGCGATGGCCGTTGAACGCACCGAATATCTTAAGAGTTTTGATGGCACAGAACTTTTTTTCCGATGCTTTGCACCGGCTGGAATTGCCGGGGCCGAGTCAAAAATCGATGGGCTGGTTCTTGCCGTTCATGGATTTGGTGAACACAGCGGTCGTTATGCGGAGCTTGCTGCAAGTGTTTGTCAACGCAATATGTTGTTCGCTTGTTTTGATCTTCGTGGGCACGGCAAATCCGGGCCTCGACGCGGTGACGTCGAAAATTTGCATGCCCTTGTGCTCGATGTTTTGTTTGTCGTGAATCACAGTCGTTCATTACTCGGTTTGCAACAAAAGAAAGACGTCTTTTTTGGATTGATGGGACACAGTTTTGGTGGTCTGCTTGTGACTTATGCAGCTTCGATTTTGCAGGAATCGTGTCCGCCTGTCTTTCTGAGTTCACCACTGTATCGCATACGGCAAGAGGTGCCACAGTGGAAGAAATTTGCTGCGGCTGCGCTTCCACGCTTGGCCCCACTCGCTCCTGTTCCAATTGACATCAATCCTGAAAATTTATCTGAAAATCCTGAAAACAACGCCGCGTATATGGCCGATGAACTCAACCTCTTCAACATTTCGGCACGATTTGGAAACGTCTTTCTTGGCAGTGTCAATGATGACATGATTAAGCGCGCAGTGCAGTCACTTCGCTCACCCGTGACCTTGACCTTTGCAGGTGCGGACAAGCTTGTTGATTCTGGCAAGACCCGCGCTATTCTTCCACTGTTTCCAAAGGGGCGCATTCGAAGTTTGGAAATTCCGGGTGCGGGTCACGAGATTTTTAATGAACTTCCGCAATACCGCCAGCCGGCGTTGGAATCGTTCTTCAAGTGGATTGATGCTCGGGGGCAGTGCGGGTGATCAGGCTCGAGCGAATCTGCAAATCCTACGGCCCAAGAATTATTTTAAGGGATGCAACCTATCACTTTCCGGTGGGCGAACGTGTGGCGCTTGTCGGTGCCAATGGTGCTGGAAAAACAACACTTCTCAACATGATGTGTGGCATCGAAGAGATTGACTCAGGTGAGCTTATTCGCCCACGTGATTGCGTGATTGGTTATCTTCCCCAGGAGCCGAATCCGCATCCACAGGACACACTTCTTCAGGAATGTGTTGCCGGGCACAAGCGTTTGAATGAACTTTGGCATGCGCGCGAGGCAGCTCAAGAACGTCTTGTGTCGCAAGGCGACGAAGCGGCTTTGGCAACCTTCGAAAGAGCTCAATCATCTTTCGAAGAGGCTGGTGGCCTGGCGCTCGAGAGCAGGGCACGTGGAGTGCTTGCTGGGCTTGGCTTTCAGCCGACACAATATTCCAACAATCCAAGAACTCTTTCCGGCGGCTGGAGAATGCGTCTCGAGCTTGCGAAGGTTTTCTTGAATGACCCAGATTTTCTGATTCTTGACGAACCCACCAACCATTTGGATTTGCCAAGCCTTGTTTGGGTGGAGTCTTACCTCCGCCAATTTCAAGGCTGCCTCGTTTTTGTTTCGCACGACAGAGGGCTTTTGAATCGACTTGCGACTGTCACGCTTCATCTTTCGCGCGGTCAAATGCGCACGTATAGAGGAAATTTCGATTCGTTTCTGGAACAAAAGGATGCCATTGAGCAGCAAGATGTGTCTCGTGCGGAGGCAATTTCACGAAGAAAGGCAGAGTTGACTCGCTTTGTTGAACGCTTTGGCGCGAAGGCAACCAAAGCGAGACAAGCGCAGGCACGTGTAAAGATGTTAGCACGGTTACAAGACTTAGAAGACGAACTTGATTTGCCCCAGAAGGAAAGTGAAGTGGCCTTTAACTTTACTGCCCCCACCCCAAGCGGTCGCGATGTTCTCAAGCTCAATCAGCTTGCGATTGGCTACCAACCTGAAAAAGTGCTTGCAAGCGGAATTGATTTGCAGGTTTTGAGAGGTCAAAAGATTTGCATTATTGGTGCAAATGGGATTGGTAAATCAACTCTTCTGGAGTCAATTTCTGGGCGGCGAAGGGAGCTCTCTGGTTCTTGTACACTTGGTCACCAAGTTGCACTCGCCTATTTTGCACAAGACCAGCTTTCGGTTCTGGATCGGGATAAGAGCGTTTTAGAAAATGTAATGCGCCGGACTCTTCTCACCGAGCGTGAGTCGCGTTCTTTACTAGGCAGCTTTTTGTTTCACGGTGATGATGTTTTCAAAAAGGTTGAAGTTCTTTCGGGGGGCGAAAAGAACCGAGTGGGCCTGGCTATTCTGTTATCGCAGAATGCAAATTTCTTGATTCTCGATGAGCCAACGAACCATCTCGACATGTCGAGTGCTGAAATTCTCTCCGAAGCATTGGAATCATTCGAGGGCACAATTCTTTGTGTGAGTCATGATCGAGAATTTATAAACTCCTTTGCAACACATATTTTTGTTATGCTTCCAGATGGTCAGCACGCGCTTTTCGAGGGGACCCTGGATGACTATCCAAGGCTCGCTTTGGCCTGTGGCTTTCCAAATATTCTTGACCCAAATACTTCTGCGCAGTTCACTCTGTTGCGCGGAAATTCCCCACTGACCGACAAAGGACAGCGGCAACAACAGCGGGCAGATGCGCAGGCCGTTAAAAGAGATCGCCAGAGGATCCAGCGGCGAGTCGAGGAATTAGAGCTTCTGATGGATAGTCTCGCAAAAAAACTGCTTTTGGCTGAAGAAGAACTAGCAAATGTAGGCAGTAACTATCAGCTCGCTGAGAAGTTGAGTCAGGAACAAAATCGCTTTCGAGAGCAACAAGCAAATGCAGAAAATGAGTGGTTGCAGTTGAACGAATCTCTGGAAAATCTCAATAACCAATGACAAACCGAGGTCAGCATGAGCTGGGAAAAGAATTTGGCGCAAGTGCGCACCTGGATTGTTTCTGCTTGGTGGCCAGAACAACGAGATCTTGCTGAAAGCATGGCGCAAGGTGAGGTCGTTGAATCTGTGAATGAGTCGCTGACTCTTGTTGGCGGTATTGGCTTTCTTCGCACTGGGGTGGGCACTCCGCGCGCTGCTGCTGTGGTTTCGCGCGCCCTTGCTCGCGCTCACGCCCATGGTGGTCATGCGGACGCACTCATTTTTTTGGCGACTTCTGGGGCTTATGCTTCCGACGTTCCACTCGAAAGCGCGTGGCTGATTTCCAATGCACGATGGTCTGACGGAAGCCTGGCGACTGGCCAATCCTATCTCCCCGGCTTGGATGCTGGCATGGAAACAATCGCTGCCACACTTTCTGCTTTTTCAGGGGCTGATCCCGAGGCATGCGCTCTATCAACTCCAGGCATCACCCTTTCAACGGAGCTCGCTCATTCGCTGGCGCAGAAAGGACGATTTGAAAACTTGGAAATTTTCGGGGTCGCGCTTGCAGCGCAGCAGTTCTCGATTCCTTGGGCCGCTGTTTTGGGGGTGAGCAATACAGTGGGCCCGCAGGCTCATGATCAATGGAAAAGTCACCATCTCAAAGCCTCACTCGCTGCGCAAAAACTTCTCCTCAAGAGTTATTTCGAGGGGCAACGATCGTGATCTTGCGCATTGTCCTCGTTTCGCCGATGCATGCCGCGAATGTTGGTGCTGTTGCTCGATTGTGCGGAAACTTTGCTGTTGATGAGGTTTTCATCGTTGAGCCTCGCTGTGATGTTTTTTCGCCAGAGGCATATGCGGTTGCAACATCTCACGCGCACTCAATTCTCGAAAAGTTCGAGCGCGTTGGAAGTCTCCGTGACGCACTTGCGGATTGTGAGACTGTTATCGGCTTTTCGCGGCGGGTCGGGGACATGCGTCGGCCAGACCTCTCGTGGGCCCAACTCGGGGAACTCTCGGCGGTGGAAGGACGAGTTTGCCTCGTTTTTGGTCCTGAAGATACAGGCCTCTCGCAAGATGATCTGACCCTCTGTTCATCAATTTGTGCGTTGCCCACTCACCCCAAAATTCCATCTTTAAACTTGAGTCAGGCCGTTGCTGTTGTGTTGAGCGGAGTGCTTTGGCAGTCGTCGGAGCATGCGCAGCAAGCTCCCGTGGTAAAGACTCGCTTTGAGAGTGAGCGCCCCCTGGCTGCGGTGGGTCTTGTGAGTTTGGTTGAACATTGGCGGCAGACAATGATTGATGTTGGACTGACCCGTGATGGCAATCCTGATCGCCTTTTGCACTATTTCCATCGCATTTTAAGTCGTGCTCAAGTTTCAGAAAGAGAAGGAAATATGTTGCGTGGTTTTTTGAGTCAGGTGCAGATTGCTGTGGGTTCGAGAAAGACTAAAAAGGAATCTGAGCATGAGCCTCGCTGAACTCTCGGCCAAACGGCGCTTCTTTAGACTTGTTGTTAGTTCCTACGTACCAATGATTTTGGCAGCATTGCTGTTCTTTTTTTGGTTCCGCTCTTTTGCAATTGAACCATTCGATTTCGACGAAGCAATTTATCGTCGCATGGCTGAAGAGATGAAGGCGGCCGGACAATGGTTGTCGCAACCCGTGTTCAACGGCGAATCTTATAATCACAAACCTCCCACTTACATCGGTGTGCTTGCTGGATTGAGTTATCTGATTGACGGTTCGGCAGCACAAGTGACATCGTTTTCGAGCAGATTTGCAAGCGTCCTTTGTTCTTTGTTAACAGCGGCGCTTCTTCACAAAACGTGGAAACTACTTCTCGGCAAAAAGACTCACCTGCACTTTGAAGAACGGCATCTTGTCTCGCAAGGAGTCAGTCCGATCATCTTCATCTTAATGAGTTTTCTTCCAACTGTCGCGTCAAGTGCAGTGTTGCTTGATCCAATGCTAGTCTTTTTTACTTCGCTTTTTGTGTGTTGCGAAGCCCTCCGCTTGCTGCGGAATTCAACCGCTCAGTTTTCTTTTTATTGTTTTTTGGGCTCTGTTTTTGGCATGTTTGGTGCAACAGCAACAAAAGGATTGATTGGTTTAGTTCTACCGGCTGGCAGTGCAGTTTTATTTTGTTTTCTCTCAGAGCTGAGAAACCCTGAGCCAATGACACTTCAGTCTTTCTTTCGCATGGCGCGGAAGGGGAGCACTCGTTTTCTGCCTCAATGGATGATTGCATTCTTCCTCTCTGCTGGTTTCTATTGTCTGTTGTGGCAAACAGGTGGTGCTGGATTTGTAAAAGAGTTTTTTATTCTTCATCATTTCGGCCGAGCGACTTCAGCCATGGAGGGACACAGTGGTCCTGTCTTTTATTACATACCTCTGTTGATCATCGGTGGTGGCTTTTTACTCTCTTGGTTGAGCTACTTGCTGCTTTTGCCAAAATCTCAGAGTGCCCTTATCCAAAGCAAAGAAGAGTCGAAACAATCGACGCCAACAGCACAGCTTTGGCTCTTCTCTTGGTGTGCTTTTTGCGTGTTGTTTTTTTCGCTTCTTGCGACAAAACTACCGAATTATATTTGGCCCATTTGGCCTATCCTCGCGCTCTTGGCCGCGCTGTTATCTGAGAAGAATTCTTTTACTATCGCTGCAAAGCAGTCGCGAGCTCTCTTGTTTTGTGCACGTTCTTTCGCCTTTGCTCTCCCGATGATCTTCTTTCTCTGTTCGATTGGAATTTTTCTCTGGAAGCCGTTTTGTTCTCACTTTGTCGAGCTCCAGCCGCGCGAACTTGCGATTGTGAGTGCGGTCTTGCCACATGAAACAACCCTGGCGGTTGGCTTCCTACTTGCTGCACTTTGCCTAGCCTTTGGTGCTGTCTGCCTCTTGGGGTGGGGAGAAAGGACGCTGAAAAAGCAGCACGTGAATGGGCTTTTACTTGCCGGTGTCGCCCGTTGGTTGGCTCTCAGTCAGGTCGCGGCTTGTGTGGCTCTGATGGTTTTTGTGATTCCTGCTGCTGAAGAGGTGATGACATCCACGGTTCAACAGTCGACTGCAAAAGCAAGAATGTTTTTAGGCGTTGGAGATAAGCTTTCAACTGCTGATCTCTACAGCCCGAATGTGGTTTCGAGCAGTGGCGAACCTGTTGTTCTTGGCATCGGTGAGGGAGAGTGGCTTTTTGAACAGGCGCGAGCCAATGTGATTTTGACACCCGTCTGGAATGTTGGTGTCTGCACAAGGCATGGATACGATGTTGCTCAGGCTGTTGAATATTTGCGGATTTGCTTGCGCACTTATCAGCGCACGTTGGAGGGTCCGGGGCATTGAAAGCAAGCACATACTCTTCAAACGGATCTCGGGTGTTGTCTTTGCTCTTGGGTGCACTTGTTTTTTCGTGTGTGAGTCGGGTTGAAGAAGTTAAAAAACCTGTCGCGGCTGAGGTCGGCAAGAGTCGGGTTGAACGTGCATCGGACGTGAAACTGACTCCTCCCGTGCAAAACGTGGTGTGTCCAGATGGAACGCGCTTTAATGCTAACCCGCGTGTCTGTGTGACGCGCGCTGGTTTTGCGCTAGGCCCGTTTCCCCTTGAGTTGCAGGAAATCTGTCGACAGAAGTCTCCTTCAGACGCAACGATTTGTGTGCAGCGGCAAGATTGGCCCTTTGAATTGTTGATGTCTCTGATTTCGAGTTATCAGATGGGATGTCCTCCAGGGACCATTCCAGGGCAAAGTGGTGTCTGTGTGGCTCCAGATGCTATCTACGGGCCCTTTACCCTTCAGCAGGTCATGGCGTGCCGTGCTGCGCTTCCCGCAGGTAAGCAACAACAGTGCGATGATGTTGTATGGCCCCAGGAGTTTTTGAAGTTTACGAATGAAGGTTCTGCTTTTCCGGTGGTCGGCGAATCGGAGAGCAACAAATCCGATCAAAGAAGCAACGACAAAAGCGACGTGAGGAAACCATCTTCGGCGGACACCGATGATTCGCCATCGTGGAAGAGGAATGTTCAGTCACCAAATATGGGAACCATTGCGCCCCCTCCACCGCCTCCCGTGCAGACGTCGCAGGACAACGCCAGGGAATCGAGTTCTTCGGTCGAGGTATCAACCATCACGCCAACCAATCCAACGCCTACACCAATACCAAAGCCGACAGAGATCCCGCGCGCCATTCAGACACCGCAGCCTGTTGTGGAAGAGCTTCCTAAAGCTCCAACCTATTGTGTCTACAGCTGGGAAGAAAGGCCTGGTACAGCAGATTTTACCGCGCAAAATCGGCGGCTCAACTCGCTGTTGAAGTCTGTGAATTACCCTTTGGATCGGCCTCAGGAGTCGACTCTTTTGGCAAACAAAGACTTCCAGTCCCTTGATACATGCGGGCGAGCAAGATTTTTGAAAGCCTGTTTTCAAAAAATTGTTTTTGAAAGTTCCGCTCCTGCTGCTCAGACCTTCCGGACATGGGCACAAGGACGAGTGCGTCCGCTGGAAGCTCACATGGCAATTGTCATGAAAGAGAGCAGGTTGGGACTCTGGCACGATGAGTGTTGGAAAGGGCAATGCAAAGGCGTTGGAATTGCGCGCGTCAAAGTCGCCCGATCGACGTCAGGCAAACGCATTGCTCGTGAAGATGTTGTTTGGAGAGGAATCACTCACAATATCTTAACCAATTTGCAATTTAGCTTACGCATGCTTGCTGTAAAAGCGGCGGCAGGACCCTCTGATCTTTATCAGCTGGCGTATTTATACAATGGGCTTCCAGGCAAACAAGAGCGTTATGCGTTGGATGTTGATAAGTATTATAAAGAGCTTTTGGATTGTCGGATTGAAGACAGGAATTGATATTGGCTCAAGAAGAATCCAATTCAGCGCAATGGATTCTTCTTCTTCTTCTTCTTCTTCTCTGAGCCGACGCAAATCATGCAGCCGCTGGTGGTGGATCGTCGTTGGGATCGCCAAGAAACGGATCTTTCATTTTTAACGCAGTTGTCTGCTTGGTGTCCCAGCTTTCTCGCGGCACTTGTTCCCAGCGGAACAAGACGCCCGGACGGCCCTGTGACCAGAACTGTAAACCGACCGCAGTCACCGAGTATCGCTCAAATGCAACGACTCGGCTTGTTTGGTCTGAAAGCTGAAGGACGAGACGTTTGTCTTGCAGCCTCACTGCAAGAACTCGCTCGTGCTTAGAACCCTCGAGCCACAACAACGTGCAAGGCGACTCGCACAATTTCTTCAGCTTTTGGGACAAGAAAAAATCAGGCATAGGGAGCCCTCCGTGGCATAGTCATCGCGCGTCCATGCACGATGCAGACATTCAAATCTCTAGGAGCCTGAAGGTCTGAGGGGTGTATCGGAGCTTTTGCAAGGGTCTTTCTTGCGAAATGTGCAGGTCGAGCGGTCTTTTGACATCGCTCGGCAAGATCATCCAGGTTGAACCTGTGTCGAGATTCTCAGTGAGAAGTTTCGCGGGGGAAGACTGGGTTAAGGTGGCTTGGGATTGTTTCTGCAAGAGCAGCTTGGATGCTTTTTTTCAGAATTGTAATTCTCGAATCTGTGCTATTTAGATATTGTTGCGAATCGACCTGAGCAAGTCGAGCATCGTTCTCAACGGCTTGCAAAACCCTATCAAGGACCATTGCAGTAAACAGAAATGGCTGCGGCCCCAAGCCACGTCGTAAATCTGCGCTCACTGTCTGCGCGAGAGTCGACAACCCAAGCAGAGTGATGGCCTCTGGATGATTGCGGAGCTGGATACGGTTTGCATTCGCCAAGTGCTGAGAAAACGAATCGAGAACCAATTGTCCACGAATCAAGTCGCGCGGATCGCTCGCAATTGATTGCCCAATCACTGAAAAATCGTTGCTCGCAATGTAGCTTCCCTGTGCGTAATAAAAATCTGATTTGATGCCAGCCTTTTCGAGAAGATCTCGAGACCGAGCGGAAGCGGTGGCAAATTCAACAGGTTTTGCCGCGATGTTTGCCTTTGCAAAAGTTGCTGCGGCGAGCTCTGAACAATAGAGTTTCGAATGATCTCGTGAGTCAAATTTGAAATCATATTTGATATCTTCTCTGCCCAATCCGGTCATTGCATGATGGAGCTTGATGAGATTTTCGGGTGAGTTTTGTTTGAGACGGACCACGGTAAAGCGATCTGCTTTTAATTCGAGTGGCGCGCGCAAAATCTGTCCGAAATTCATCTCGAGGGTATAAGGAAGACCATCTTCGGAAAAATAAACCATCTGCAGGTGACTCAGGATTGATTTCGATTGCGTGAAAGTTTCCCAAAGACCTCCGGTCGTGCCATTTTGCACAAGCAAGATATCGCCGTCGCGAAACTCAACACCACTCCTCCAGTAGCTTAAAGTTTCCGGATTCATTCTTGAGCCGAAGGACTGCAGGAGTTTGGCTTGAAGCTTTATTTTTTCCTCGTCACTGACATCAAGAGACAAGATTTTCTGCTGCACAAGGGCATGCATGTCATGCCATTTGTCTCTCAATTTTTCATATTGCTGAGGAATCGTTCGCAAAGACTCAAGATAATTGCGCAGTTCTTTCCATTTGCTCGGAAAATCTCGCAAGGCAGTGAATGCCGGATTTGATGCAATTGAAGTTGACGTTGAAGTTGGGAAACGAATTAACGAGAGGTTATTGGCGGTCAGTGCAGAGCGGGCGATGCTGCGATTGACTTCATCTGGCGTCGTGGAAGGCTTTTCACCGAGTGCAGAATCGCCGATTAAATCGGATGCCCGTGGAAGTCCAGCCTCGCCAAGGGCATTGGCAAGTTCGAGCGAAGGGTCATTGATAAAGCGTTGAAACAGATTCAATCGTGCAAGTGGGCCTTTCGAGAATCCGAGCAGACGAATGAGGGCTGTGCGGAGCTCGCTTCTCGAGGGCTGCGCTCTTAATAAAGCGACAACGCGTCGCTCATGATCTGGATGGATGAGGTCATTGAGCTGCGGAAAAATATCCAAAGCACTGCCGATGTTTCCGCTGTCAATGGCACGTTCGAGCTGATTGAGTCGCAGCTCAGAAAAAGTATGTTGCAGAGCATTTCGCGAAAGCAGCAAATGTTCCGACCAGGCAAGCCAGACTCCTTTATTTTCTTGCCGCTGAGCGAGCTCGGCAACATTTAAAGCAATCTGTTGTGCGGAAGCAACTCGGTTGAGAATCAATCCAGCATCGAGCAAATTTTGCTCAATTGCCATATCATCGATCTCGCGATTGAGCTCGGCCATCTCTTCCTGCAATTGAGCAGTTGGAGCGTCGGCAAGTCCAGCTGATCTTTCCGAGAACTTTGTAATATTTTGTAAAGTTGTTTGGAGCTGAAGACTCCTGCTTCGCTCACTGAATGCAGATTGATGATGTTTGCTTTGTTGAACATCTGATTGGCTTAAGCTCGCGTTAAATTCGTTTTTCGAATCAACACCGACTTTGCCGCAGCCCACGAGAACGAGTAACCCAAAAAAATTGAGCATCGAGAGTCTTGCCAAAACTTTGAGTTGATTTGGGCTCGAGGTCGCTCTCATACTTAAGCCTTTTCCGTGGGTGTGATTTTTCGGGTTGAGCAATTGGCAACTGCGCCAGAATTGATTCCACTGTGTTCGAGCTCAGCTGCTGCCAGATGTCGTGAACGGAATGTGATAAATGGATAGCTCGATTTATCCCCACGCGGTGCATATCCTATGATATTCTTGCAGAAAAAAGATTTCACGAATTTGTCGAAGCGCTGAAATTCTGTAGCCGCAGTTTCGGTGAAAGTCAGATTAACGCAATTGATTAAAATGCTGTAAGGCGAATGCCACATGCGCAGAATATTCTGCACCTTGCTTTTCAAAATTTGAATATCTTCGCTGCTCGAAAGTGCAGTGTCGGCAAGAAAACTGATTTCCAACACATGCGCATTAAAATCGTTGTCGATTTGGATTCGGCTGCGGAGATCTGAAAGGTCGCGCTGCAAACCCGCGCCTCTCCCAAGTCCTGTGCGCGCAACCGCGGCCTCGTATCCTTCAACAACTTCAAATGGGCACCAGCTTGGAAGCGCGGCCGCGTTGCAAAAGCCAATAATGTTTTTCATAAAGAAGTTTTTGAAGAATGCGATTTGTCTTTCAAAGTCAGGGCGCAGTTCCTCTTTGACCATCATTTGTCGGCAGTCAAAAAGACATGTGTAGGGCGAATGCCATTTTTTGAGATTCTCAGTCCAAGCGGCCTTCAGTGCAATGAGGTCATCTTTATCGGAAATTGTAAGCCCATCGGGGAAATGGACTTCCACGACGCGTGCAGACATATGATTTTCGAATTGGACCTTCACCGGCACCGCTTCCCCCTTTATCCTGATCAGACTTTGAGGGGTCTATACCTGGCTTCAGGGCAATGGGGAAGGAAGCGGTTTAGGCTGCTGATATCCGAAGAGCTTTTTCAGAATCCAAAGCTTCCAAGGAGCGAATGGGCGATAGCGGACAGGGAGATCGAGCCAGAACGGGCGACTGAGAACAGCACGCTTATGACTGAATACCAGGAATCCTGTTTTACCATGATACGCGCCCATGCCACTTGCACCAATTCCACCAAAGGGAAGCTGACTGGTGGCGAGCTGAATCACTGTGTCGTTGACGACAAAGGAACCCGAGCGGGTTTGGTTCTCAACATTTGCGATGAGATTTTTATCTTTTGAGAATACATACAGTGTCAGTGGATGTTCGTTGGAATTGATGAAGTCGATTGCTTCCTGAACATGATGATAACCGATGATGGGCATTAAAGGACCGAAAATCTCTTCACCCATCAATGGCGCTTTCGTGAGCTCTTTCGAGGGCAAGACAAAGAATGAAGGTTCTATCAACTTTGCCCCGGCATCGGTGGTGCCGCCCAGGCGAAGCTCACTGCGATGCGCGTCTAACATATTTTTTAAGCGGTCATAGTGGCCTTGATTCACGATTCCACAGAAGGTTTCGCGTCTGCTGAATCCATTGGGAAAGAATTCTTTGAGCACCAATTTGATTTCCGCAAGCAACGGTTCGACCTGCGCATGCGGAGCAAAAATATAATCGGGAGCTACGCAAGTTTGCCCCGCGTTGAGCATTTTTCCCCACAAAATCCGTTTTGCTGCCACCCGCAAATTTGCGGTGTCATCGATAATGCACGGCGACTTTCCGCCAAGTTCGAGTACGACCGGAGTAAGGTGCCTTGCCGCGGCTTGCGCAACCAATCGCCCCACTTGCGTGCTTCCGGTGAAAAAAATGAAATCCCATTTTTCTTGAAGAAGTGCTTTGCTAACTTGAGCATCTCCTTCGATCACTTGAACAACATCAGCGGGAAGATATTGTCCAATCAGCTGGGCTATCAATGCCGAGCAGCGCGGAGTGAGTTCAGATGGTTTCACGACAGCAGAGTTTCCAGCTGCCAACGCAGAAGCGAGGGGTGCAAGAAGGAGCTGGAATGGGTAATTCCAAGGGCCAATGATCAACACAACGCCATAAGGGACAGGGGAAATCCAACCCCGCGCAGGAAACAAGACGAGCGGCATCATTTTCTTTTCTGGCGACATCCATTTCTTGAGATGTCGTCGTGCCTCTTGGATTTCCTCGATAACGACACTGAGCTCGGCAAGAATGCTGTCATCTGTTGGTCTGCCAAGATCCTCTGAAATTGCAGCACAGATCTGCGTTTGATTGTCCTGGACCAATGCTTCAAGCTGCTGAAGAAGGTGTAGCCTGCTCTCGAGGGAGTGCGTTTTGCGCGCTGAAAAACTTGCCTTCAGCTGATTGGCTATGACTTGCAATTTGCTCGTATCAGCGGAATGCTCTGGGGAAAGTTGAGGCGCCATTGGTATCCTCGGTTCACGAGAGAGGTGGTTATGAAAATTCTATTTTTATTCTACACCCAAGCTGAGGGCGGCGCACCCGGATATCTGAGCCGCAAGGGTGAAGATGCCGCCGGATCTCTGGCACAGACGTTGTTTGGATTTGCACAAGATTCCCTGCATATCCAGCTCGATTCTGGATTCGAACAGCGTGCACGTTCCCTTGAAGAGGACATCCGCTGGAGAACTTTCAAAAAGTCGGAATCGCTCCCGCAGGCCGTGCGCGCAGCAAGTCAGTTATTTTCTGATCTTTTGCTGCTTTCAGGTGAGCATTTCCGCAGTTTGAAAACCGCAGAACCGGTTGCGCAAATGTGCGGACTGCCAGTGTGTGTCGATATTCGTTTGGATCGCTCTGCAGATGATAAGCCGAGCAAGGGAAGCTTGGGCGAGGGCCTTGATGATTTGCTCTTGAGTCACCTCGACAATCTTGCAGAAAAGCCGCGTTGTGTTTGTGTTGCTACCTCGCAAGGCGCACTTTTAGGTTGGCTGAAACCTCTTGTTGACGCAGATAAGTGGCAAAGTATTTGTGATGTGATGGTGAAGACAACTGCTGAAGATTCACTTCCTGCTGTCTTTGCCTGTGGATATGAAAAAACCGCGCAGGGTCCGCGGTGGATTATCGACTGATAGGATGAGGTCGCTCGCCGCTTCTTACAGGCGAGTCACCTTAAGGACACCGAAGGGAAGTGCCAGCTGTTCGGTTTTGCCTTTTTCCAGCTTGATAATGTTTGCTCCCAAACGTTCCACCATTTCGAAAGCCTGTTCTTGTTGTCCAGCTTTCATTGGAACAGGTGCTTTGCTGGCGTTTTTGCGCACGGTTTTGAGGAAGTATTTGACCGCCCACAAACCCAATTGCCTTGGCAGAAGAATATGTTGGTCTCCGGGCAAACGCTGTAATTCGCTCTTGAGTTGTTGAGGAATTTGGAATCCGCGCGGGGTCATTTTTGTCCACTGAACTTCCATCCAGCGTCCACTGCCGCGAACTTTGTTTTTCTGAATAAAAAACTGACTCGTGATTTTGCCAAGCAGCATGGGCAGCGCTGCCAGGAGCCCCCAGTAACTGTTTGTCCCAAGCGCAAACAGAAGAGCCACGACTCCGAAGCTGACCCAATCTTGAACTTTAAATTTGATGCCGAGGGTCGGTACTCGCTGCCAAAGTTGAAAGATAAGAAAAGCAATCGCCATTATTGACGCGACGATGACCAAAAGAGACTTAATGACAAGAACAAAGATTTCCATATGCGTCTTCCGTTCCTTAAAAATTCGAGAGGCTTAAGTCGGCCCATCGAGCTGTCTGGAGAACAGTTCAGGAAGGTCCGTTGCGAGGTCGAGTTCACGGAAACTACTTGCAAACATTGATAATTGATGTAACGCACACCGTGTGTCTCGTTTCGCAGAGAGTGTTCCTAGAATAGGGTCGGAAGTCATGCAAGATTCTTCCCGCAGCTCAACCTCGAGAATTCTCCCCCGCTGGGGTGAAGCGCTTGTCAGGCTGCGTGCTTGGGAAAGTGATTTCAGGGACTTGGCGGGTCAGCGCGGATTCACCGAGCTGAATCTCCCCCTCAGTCTTCCCTCGGCTGAATTTTTGAGCTGCATCAGCGGTGAGTCGGTTTTGCCAGCCGCGCCAAAATTTCTCGACAGCAATGCCACCGAGTGGTCGTTGCGCTCCGACTTAACACTTTTTTCTGCGCATTTCGTCTGCCGACAAAGCAGCGAGTTAAGTTTTCCGTTTCGCTTGTTTTACTCGGGCAAAGTATTTTCGCCACAAGGTTTACTCGGTGCTGATGGTTTTCGCCTCGGGCATGCGTCTGAATTTGAATCTTATGAATTTGGCGCCGAAATAGTTGGAGAAAAGAGCCTAGCTGCAGAGAAAGAACTCTTGGAATTGGCTCTTTCTGCTCTGCGACGGTTTGGTTATTCGGGGCTCAGAGTTGTTATTGGTGATACCCGACTTGTGAAACGACTTGAAGAGACACTTCTCGCGCAGGTTGATGACCAACGCGTGAGGAGTCATTTCCGAAACGAAATGCGTGCAGCCATTCACAGCAAAGATTTGGCACAGATCGAGGGTTTTCTCAGACAGCTTGAGAAAAATCAGGATTGCAATCTTCACGACTGGAATGAATTTCACGAACTTACTCGGTCTGTCGTTCAATTGCGTCAGCTTTATACTGATGTTGTTTTCGAGATCGATCCTCTGCTCACGCGACAGAGAAATTTCTACAGTGGACTGGTTTTTGATTTTTGGGCAACCGATTCAGACGGACGGCTGCAATCTGTTGGCGGTGGCGGACGTTACGACGCGCTTCTCGAGCATTTTGGCAAGCCTTACTCTGCTGCTGGTTTCATGATCCGCGATCCGCAAACAACCGGTCTTTTGGATGAGCGAGTCAACAGCAAAGACTTTTCATCTCCTTCGCGGGGTGAAACGAGAACGTCCCGTAGGCCAATTCGAGTTGCCTTACCTAAAGGTCGCTTGCAGAAATTCGGGGCTCAGGCCTTCTCCGCAGTTGGCATTCAAATATCCGAAAATCCTGACACGACCCGCAAGCTGGTTTTGTTGAGTGAATGCGGGGCGTATGAATTTTTGCTGGTCAAGAACGCCGACGCAATTTCCTACGTCGAGCGAGGAATTGCCGACTTGGCAATTGCAGGTTCTGATCTCCTCGAAGAAGAAAATCATTCAGTTCTGCGCCCCGTAACTTTTGCTTTTGGGCGGTGCCGCATTTGCTTGGCCGGAAAACCTGAAGCGCGTGAGCTTCTTCAGTCACGAAGAAAGGCACGCATAGCAACGAAATATCCAAATTTGGCATTAAGGCTTTTGCGCGCACAGGGCATTAATCCTGAGCTTGTTCCACTTCAGGGCAGTGTGGAGCTAGCAAGTGTGATTTCATTTTGCGATGCAATTGTTGACCTTGTCGAAACAGGTTCGACGTTGCGTGAAAATGGCCTGGTGGTTTTGAGTGAGTTGACAAGCACTCGTGTTCAATTGGTCACCTCACGCGGTTTCTTTGCTGAGGCGCGCGATTCTATTCGACATTGGCTCCATCAATGGAGTCAACACGGAATGGTGATCGACGCGCACTTCAAATTTTTCGCAGATGAGGAATACAAACATGATTCGAGTTTTCACCAATAAAAGCGAAATTTCAGATTTCATCGCATCGCTCGACGGTCGAGCTCCTTCGGAAGACACTGCAGTCCTCGAACGAGTGCGAGAGATCATTGCGCAAGTGCGTCAACATGGCCGAAATGCTGTTCTGCAGATGCGTGAAAAATTCGAATCCATTGCTCCCTCTGTGCCACTGACAGTCGGAAAATCTGCACTTGAGACACTTGCGGAGCAATGCCCCGAGCAGACACGCCGGGTGTTGCACGAGTCTATTTCTCGGGTGCGCACCTATCACAATATTCAGCGCGATGAGACGCGTTGGCTTTCGGTGAACGAAAGTGAGTTCGGGTCGCGTCTCCAGCCGCTTGATTCGGTTGCTCTTTACGTTCCAGGTGGAAAAGCTTTTTATCCAAGTAGCCTCATCATGTCTGCGGTGCCGGCGCAGGTGGCAGGGGTTAAGCGCTTAGCCATCTTCACGCCAGCACGTTCACTCAACGACAGCGTCTTTGCGGCAACCGTGTGTGCTCTTGGCATTGATGAGATTCACGCTGTGGGCGGGGCTCAAGCGGTTGCCATGGCAACATTTGGAGTTGAGGGTGTTGAACGGTGCGATAAAATTGTTGGACCGGGAAATGTTTATGTGGCGACAGCAAAACAATGCCTTGCCGGGCGGATCGGTATTGATGGGTTTGCGGGGCCATCGGAAATTCTCGTTCTTTCCGATGGCAGCAGCCCTGCAGAGTGGATTGCTCTCGACATGCTTGCTCAAGCGGAACATGACGAAGATGCAAGCGCCGTGCTCATCACAACAAGTCCGGACGAGGCCAAAGAAGTTGCCATCGCGCTTGAAAAACTTGTGCCCGATATCTGCCGCGATAGGGCGGAGATTGCGCGAGCAAGCCTCTCTCGCTGGGGTGCAATTTGTGTTGTTGATTCCAGAGAAATGCTACTCGAAATTGCCAATAAGCTAAATGCTGAACACCTGCATATTCAAACGCGTTGCGCATTGGATCCACACGAACAGGATTTTTGGTTGCACGGACTCAAAGGAGTTGGAGCGATATTTTTGGGATGCTGGAGCGCAGAAAGTTTTGGCGACTATCTCGCAGGACCAAGCCACGTGTTGCCTACCGCAGGAACGGCGCGCTTTTCTTCTCCGTTGGGCGTCTACGATTTCGTCCGCCGCTCTTCGGTTTTGAAGATGTCAAAACTCGATGCTCAGCTTCTTTCCGAAGCAACCGCGGTTTTCGCCGAAGCAGAACAACTGTGGGCACATGCTGCTGCAGCGAGGGCGCGTGCTGAAAAACTCGAAATGCTCTCGCGGCAAGGAGTCAAGGAATGACGTCGCGAATGGAACAACTGAAGCGTCTCTTTCGCTCAGAGGCTTTAGAGTTTCCCAAATACACTCTGAAAGAAACGGCTCATGCAATTCGTTTGCATCAAAATGAAACCCTAGGCTTAAGTGCTGCGGAGCGAGCGTCTTTTGTGGAGGTTTTGGCCAGTTCGATACTTTCCTCCAATGAAACCGTGAATACCTATCCAAGTCTTCAGCCTTGCGCTCTTGTCGCTGCATTTGCAAAAGCCCTTGCGGTGCCAACTGAGAATTTAGAAGTGACTTCCGGCAGCAGTCAGGCGTTGACTTTGATTGCTGAGGCCTTTTTTGCGCCCGGACGCAGCATTGCTATCACTTCGCCGAGTTTTTCGTTGTATTTCCATCTCGCTAAACTCTACGGAGGCTCTGTTTGTGAAATAAGCTTGGATGAGAATTTTAATTTTACCCGCGCTGAGTTGTTTAAAAAGCAAATTCTAGAAAGTCATCTTGCGTTGATCTGTTCCCCAAACAACCCAACCGGAACCTGTGTGGATCCCGAGCTTCTGCTCGAGTTTGCAGATACCTACCAAGGGATGTTGGTGCTTGATGAAGCATACGTTGAGTTTTACGAAGTGCGAGGTGGTCAGTCGTTTCTGCAAGAGGCTATAAAGCGAGACAATGTGATTGTCTTGCGGACCATGTCGAAAGCCTGGGCGGCGGCTGGTTTGCGTATCGGAGCGGTTGTTGCCAATGCAGATATTGTCGATGTTTTTCGTGCATTGAAGCCACCTTATTCAATTCCACGTCTGTCTGAAATTCTTGCCACTCATGTGCTAGAAAATCAGCAGCGGGAAAACCGCGAGCGTCTTGAGGTGACAGTCCAATTGCGCGCCGATCTCCAGCGCGCACTTTGCGAATGTTCAGGAATAGAAAAAATTGTCGATTCGCATGCCAACTTTGTATTTTTTCTTTCATCCCGGGCAGAGCAGCTTGAACGCAGCTTGCTTGCGCAAGGATTTTTGCTCAGACGATATTCGAGCGGTCGATTGCAAGATGCTGTGCGCATCAGTATGCCCGCTCCGGAAAACTTTCCCTTGTTGAAAAAAACTTTGCTTGAGGTGCTCAGATGAATTCAGCCAGCCCAGCGAATCGCAGCATTTCGATTGCGCGAGAGACGAAAGAAACTCAAATCAATTTGCGCTTGGCTATTGATGGACCCACGACAGACTTCTCGACTCGAATTTCAACCGGAATTGGCTTTTTCGATCACATGATTGAAGCATTCGCAAAACACGCTGGTGTTACTCTTGAGCTCAAATGTGTTGGTGATCTGCACATTGACCAGCACCACACGGTTGAAGACGTCGGCATTGTTCTTGGCCAGGCTGTTGCAAAGATTCTCGGAGATTGCGCGGGTATCGAGCGCTTTGCTTTGATGGAGTGTCCGCTCGATGAGGCTCTCAGCAAAGTGGTGATAGACATTTCCGGACGTCCGTTTCTTCACTTTGGAGCGCAATTCAGACGACCCTGGATTGGACAACTCGACAGCTCACTGTTGCGTGAATTTTTTTCCGGCTTTGTCCTGCACGCGCGCTGGACGGTGCATATCGACGTTCTTCGTGGTGAGAACGATCACCACATTGCAGAATCCATTTTTAAAGCATTTGCTCGGGCTGCCAAGATTGCTTGGAAGCAAACGGGTGACAAGGACATTCCTTCGACAAAAGGCAGTCTTGTATGAGTCTCATCGTGGAGACGTCGCAGTTGGGCCCATTCGATATTTTTCCTGCAATTGATCTTTTAGATGGGCAAAGTGTTCGGCTGCGAAAGGGGATTCGGCAAACGGCCGAAGTTGTCCATCAAAATCCACTTGCACAAATGTCAGCCTATCGTGCTGCTGGCGCACAATGGGTTCATGTCGTCAATCTGAACGCGGCGTTTGCTGATGACCCGCGTGTTCATCAGGGAGCGCAAAAAAATATTGAAATTTTGTCAGATTTGACAAAAGCAACTGGATTAAAAATTCAGTTGGGAGGCGGTCTGCGTTCGGTTGAAGCTGCGCGCGCTGCACTGAATTTAGGAATCGATCGATTGGTGATTGGAACCTGGGCAATTCATTCGTTCGATGAAGTTATGGAATTGGTTCGAGAAGTGCCTGAGCGCTTTGTGATAGGCGTCGATAGCCTGGCTGGGAAAGTTGCAGTTCACGGCTGGACCCAGACAAGTGACGAGACAACATTCGCCTTTGCGGATCGCCTAAAAGCTGCTGGGGTACAACGCGTCCTATTCACTGAGGTTGAACGCGATGGGCTTTTGCAGGGGGCAGCGCTTGAAGCAACTGCTCGTTTGGCAAGCGAAACTGGCTTGCAGGTGATTGCGAGCGGCGGGGTTAAAGATATCGCTGACATTCGCCAGCTTTCGTTGTGTCCTGGTGTCTGTGGAGTCGTTGCTGGTCGGTCGTTAGCCGCTGGCACTTTGAATTTGAATGAGGCTCTTGCGTACTCGCGCAGCGGTTCTTGAGTGGGTTTTTTTTATTGTTGAATTTAAACCTGCCCAGAACGAAAAAGGTGCAGCTTGGGCGGTTTTACTCTTCAAAGACACGTGCTAATGAGACTCTTCATCCGGGTCCCCAGTTTTCATTTTCGCATGAGGTGTCACGATGCAATCCTCTGATGTTTCGTCATCCACCTGGCTCGAAAAAATTCCACTCAAGAAAGCCTTTCTCAGTCTCTCTGATAAAAGCGGTCTGCGTGAATTGGCGCAGTTTCTTGTTTCGATTGGGTGCAGTTTGTCGGCCACGGGCAGCACCGCAGAATCGCTGACTTCCTACGGATTTACGGTAAAAAAGGTTGAGGAAATAACCGGCTTTCCGGAGATTCTTGGTGGTCGGGTAAAAACTCTTCATCCGAAAATCTTTGGTGCGATCCTCGCGAAACCAAATTCCGAGAGTGACGATCACGATTTGGAAATGCACAAAATTGAGAAGTTCGATCTCGTGGTGTGCAATCTCTACCCCTTTCAAGAAATTCTCAGACGAACTGAGGAACTTGGGCAGTTGGTTGAGAATATTGATATTGGCGGCGTGAGTTTGTTGCGTGCTGCGGCCAAGAATTTTGTTCGGGTGGGGGTTTTATGCGACCCTCATGATTACAAGCTTTTTATTGAGATTGTGCAAAAGAATTCAGGAGCCTTACCTGGACAATTGCGCGTCGAGCTCGCTTTGAAGGCACTCGGTGAGACAGCAACCTATGATGAAGTTATTTCACTCTCTTTGCGGCACAAGTTGCATGGAATTACCGGAGTGCGATTAGGTGCAGGACCGGTGCAACGGCAAGCATCCACAGCTGCGCAGTTGCTTGATACTCAATTTACCTACGAGCTCGAACGCGTGAAATCTTTGCGCTACGGTGAAAATCCACACCAGAAGGCTGCACTTTACCGCACCGAGTCTGGAGTTGTTCACCAAGGAGCTGCTTGCTCTTTGGTGGAGTCGCAATGCTTGAATGGCAAAGAACTCTCGTACAATAATTATTTGGATATGGAACACGGCTTGCGACTTGTGAGTGAATTGCGTGATTGCGCATGCGTCATCATCAAGCACAATCTTCCTTGTGGGGTCGCAATCGGGTCTAACTCATTCGAAGCATACCGTCGGGCGTTCGAGGGGGATCCGGTGAGCCCTTTTGGCGGCGTTGTCTTGTTCAATCGTAAAGTCGACTTAAATTGCGCACTGGCGCTTTTGGAAACTTTTCTTGAAGTGGTTGTCGCGCCTGATTTTGCTTCAGAAGCTCTTGAAACACTCAAGGCAAAGAAGAATCTTCGCCTTGTCACGCTGAATACTCAGCTTCCGCTGCTCAATAAGCAGCAAATTATTCAGGTTCAAGGTGGTTTTTTGGTGCAGGATGTCGACGACGTTATTTTTGATCCGGAGAAACTTCATATCCCTACGGACGCTCGCCCAACACCAGCAGATAAGTCAGCGTGCTGGTTTGCATACACTGTCGTGAAGCACGTGCGCTCAAACGCAATTGTTCTTGCAAATAGCCATCAGACAATCGCGGTGGGCGGCGGATTTACCAATCGCGTCGATGCGGTTGAGTATTGCTTGCGCAAGTCGCGCCTTTCGCTGAAGGGGGCAGTTTTGGCGTCCGATGCTTTTTTCCCGTTCCCCGACAGCATCGAACTTATCAAAGACACGGGCATTCGTGCTATCATTCAGCCGGGTGGCAGCGTTCAGGATGCAGCGGTCATTGATGCATGCAATAAAGCTGGTATTTCCATGCTGTTGACTGGGCATCGACATTTCAAACATTGATTCGAACTTTCAATCACCAGGAGAGTTTATGAACTTTGGAAGTTTGCGACATGCGCGGCGCTTTGCTTCGCTTGTTGGGATTTCCGTGGTTCTCTTTTTATCTGTCACAATGCTTTCGTGTTTGAAAAAAAACTCAAAGGTGAATGGCGAATTAAGAAGCGTCACCGTGCGCTCGCGGGTCGATGATTCTCTGGAGCTGCTGCTTCTAAAGAGTTTGGGAATCAATACAACCGTTCGACAGATTGATCTTATGGTTCCGCTTCCATCAGGTGCGAATCAGGCGGTTCTATCGGTTGGAGGTCTTGAGATTCAATCTGAGCCCGCGGCAGCTGAAAGCATTCGAAAAGTTCTTCCACTCTATAGCCAGGTCAGCGTCTCGCGAGTTAACTTTTCCGCCGCAACACGCGGTTTTCCCTTTTTGGAGTTGTTTCCTCCGCCAGTTCAGGTTGTGCTTGGCAAGGAACTGCGCTTTGCCAGTGCTAGTGCGAAAATGTCGTCCGCCGACGCCCTGTTGTCTTTGCTCACCTCGGACGCAAAGCAAATTCGCTTCATCGCCAATGCGCCACAGAATGTGAATATTGTTCTTTTGGATGGTGTGTCTTTTAGGACCGTGGGTGAGTTTCCTGCGTCAAGCAAACCAGCCAACGGCAATCGTCGGGAAAGAAATAGCGGACTGGCCATTGGAGACTTACTTGTTTTGAGTGAACCCGATGGTGGAGTCGTGAAACATGCAGCGCTGTGGATAGATCACGATATCTACTTAGAGGCACTTCCGTTTGGAAACGCTTTATTGTTCAGATTCGCGAGTTATTCGCAAATGTTGCAGGAGCTCGCCCTGAGAATCACGACTGATGCCCGTCAGCTCAAGTTTACTGCAGTGAGAAAGGCAATGCGTTGGACGGAGATTGCGACCCGTATGCGCGGGTTTAAAGATCAAACAGCCATGGGACAAATCTTGATAGAAGCCGATCCGCAGGGCCGAGCGGTGGTGACATCGGCCCAAGGAATCAGTCTTAAATCGCGTCAGCGGGAGCCAGCTGGCGGCGCCGCGTCTCAGCTAAGTAATCCACAATAATTCCGACGCGTTTGGCGTCTTCAACCGAATATTTGCGGTTGTGAAGTCCGCGTAAAGCCACTTCTTTGTAAAAGAGTCTGCTGACGTCGATTTGCTCCGACAACTTGCAGCTGAGAGTCGTTTTTTCTGCCTTGGCCAGCAGCTCGTCAATGGACGGGTACTTCGGGCGTAGGTCGGTCATAAAGCGAGGACGGACATATTTCTCAGATCCGCCAAAGAGCTTCACGAAACTGGTCATACTCAACTTCTCCTCTGAAATTCACGCGTCATGACGCGCGATTGCATGTTGGTAGAGAAAGAAGCAAACGCTTGCAATCATTTTCTGCTTTGAAATGTGGCAAAAAGTTCGATGCCGGCGGCTTCGACTTTGCAACAAGCTCGGCCGCTCTAAGGCCAATGAACGACGCGATTTTTTTAAAGTTATTGACCGTTTGGCCTGACCCTGATACGGCGCATGTCTCTTAGGCATTTAAATACGAGGTCTAGCGTGAAAGCTGCTCTGGGTTCCCTTCGCTCGGTTCTGAAAATCGGCGCTTTTTCGGTTCTAGGATGTATGACTCTTGTGGCCTGCCACCGCAAAGGTAACACCCCGCAAGAGCTGCCTTCCGGGCGCTTTATTCAGCCTGAAATTCCGACAACGCCAGCGCAAACTCGTAGCCTTTCCGAAGAGATTGAGCAGGAACTCGCAACGGCCTTTCAACCACTCTTCAGCGATCTGTTGACTCAACAGAACAGCAAAGAAGTGGCTTCATTTGGAGTGAACCGTTTTGCCGGAGAGCTTGCAAAATCATTTGCATCCAACATGACCCAGCGGCTTGCTCAGTCCGGAGCGACGCACTGCATTCCTGCTCCCGAAAAGACGAACACCTATTTGAGTTGTCTTGTTTTCGAGATGATTGAAGACAACTTCATGAATGAACGAGATGCGCAAAAATGGATTGCATCGCTTGCTCATGTGGGCAAAAATTCAGCTAAAGCTGCTGCGTCCGACAACGAGATTTTCGAACTTTCGCAATCCACTCCAGCGTTGCTCGTTAAGGTTTTCAGCAATGCATCATTGGTGGAAAATATTCTCAATAAACTGACAAAAAATATCGATGGTGTCATCCGCGCGGTTGAGATTATGTCGCAACAGCAAGCGTCGATGGATCTGCCCTATTTGGCTGACTCGTTTGTGAATGGTCGGACTTATGTCATGACCACTTCTCTTCAACAGGCGTCGGTTGGAACGAGTCGCGTTTTTAATCTCGAATCAAACATCGTCAAGTTTCAAATCAACAGCAAACGCCTTGTTATCCTTCGTCCGGGTGAAGGTTTGTATGCGGGTTCTTCACAAGAGGACATCATTGTTGCAGCGTATCCGATTGTTCGCACAGTGCAGCCGGAAGGCAGTGATGAAACCTTTTATCAAGTAGACTTCAGCCATCCCGAAAATAAGAGCTTCTTAGTTCCGTCGCTGGGAGACGGCGACCCAGCTCTGCAAATGACCGCCGATGTTGTGGTGCCTCGGATCGCCCACGCTGCTAAGCCTGTCGTGGGTCGCATGACCAACGGTCTTTACTTTACAGGCAAAGACAACAGCTTGGTTGTTGATCAACTTGTTTTGTTGAACACGAATAAATTTGCTCTTGGTAGCGATGATGAAGCGGGCTCGAGCGATGCTCAAAAAGATGCCATTCGGCCCACAGTGCATGTGGTGCAAGGTTTTTTTCCGGTGTCCTTGGGAAACGATTCCTTCGCGGAAAAACAGGCTCTTCCTCTCGATTTTTCTCAGAACGAGCTTCGCGCACGCGGAGTGAACGATCGCACCGAAGGCAAGGACGTTCCTTATTTCTCGACAGCAGCAATCTTCGAAAGTAGAGGCGGCCGCGCGCGTCTGCCGACGCAGTTCATTCGTAAATTTAACGTAGAAAAAGAAATCACCTTTGTGATCAGTCGGAATGTTCCGGCCTCGATGGTTCCCGTTTTGAAGTCAGCGGTTCATTCTTACCGTGATCTTTTTGTCAACCTAACTCCGCCCAACCTGACGCCTGCGCGGGTGGTGGCATACACACAAGACGAATTTGAAGAGGCAAACAGAACTCAGGGATTGGCTTTAGGTGGAGGTGTCATTGCTGCTGACCCACGCGTGAACATGATTTATTGGGATGATTCCTTTAGCATTGGTTCTGCTTGGGCCACAACCGTTACAAATCCAAACACAGGCGAAATTATTTCAGGTGATGTGATGCTCACGGGTTCAATGTGGGCAATGGAAGGCTGTAAAGGCTATTTCGCGCGCACGTGGCAGAAAGACAAAGAACCCAACCTGCCGAAGCGTCCTTCTGGAACAGTTCCTTCGCCCATCAGCCGTTTCTTGTGGGATGCGAAGTGTGAAGCAGCGCTTGCAAACTTGGGTATTTTTTCCAAACCCAACACTCCGAAAGTTGATGATGCATCCAAAAAGGAACTTGCTGCTTTTGACGAAGCCAATCGCAAAGGCGACTTAGTTTCGCTTGCATCTTTTGCGTCGCGGCAGCTGGGCCGGCAGGTGTCTCCGAATGAAATGGTCTCGAGCTTAGACAACCCTGTAAGCGCGCCAGCCAACGCCGCGAGCACCGGAGAGCTGGCGGTTGAGCTGCGCAAAGAGCTCAACTCAGGTGCGGCATTCAAGGATGCAGCTGCTGCTCGCACAGAGCGCCTTCAGTCGATGCTGAACTCTTCTGCAAATGACGAAACGAACCAATTGCTTCGCAAAATGAAGAATGGTTCGAATCAATTCACTTCGCGCCTCGATTGCGTGAAGCAGTTCATGCCGAACGCAGATGTTGCTTTGGCCGAAAGTGGTGCGCCCGCAATCACATCTCCGTTCGTAAATTCGCCTGAAACCGGTGCGATGGCGTTGGTTCGTTCGGTGGTTGTACACGAGTTGGGTCACATCTTTGGCTTGCGTCACAATTTCATTGCATCAACGACACCAGCTGTTTTGGCTGATGAAGCGAAGCTTCCATTGGCAGTCACATCGGGCACTGATTCAGTGATGGACTACAACGACTACGGAATCGAAATGGATTGGGGCGCCATGCGCGACTTCACTTCACCCGAGGGCGCAGTTGGACTTGGTACCTTTGGTATCTATGACGTATTGGCTCTTGCGACTTCGTACCATCTCCCTACAGATGGGGTTAAATTTAAGACCAAAACAGCGTTCTGCACGGACTCAAATGTGAGTCTGCTTGGCAACTGCCAGCGCTTTGATTTTGGTAAAGACAACAACGAATACACACTTCATCATGCGAATTTGGCGCTCCAACGTTTGCGCTATGCAAATCCGATGGATGCAGTTCTTGATCCTCGTTCGCCGAGAGTTTACGCGCAACTTATACGAAGCTATTCACAAGACATGCTGAAATTGTCGGGTCTGTGGGGACTCGCGCAGAGTTCCGCTCACGACTCAACGGCATTTCCGGAGCGCAAAGCCTATATCCAGCTTGCTGAACTCGGCTTTCGCGGTGCTGGCGCTTCGCAGGAATTTCTGAAGAAATTCTCGCAACAGTATGGTGTCGAACCACTCGGAGTGATCAATTCGCTCACTCTCCAGAGTAGTTTCTTCCAAAGTCCCGAATATGGGTCGCTTATGTCGGGTTTAATCCGCAAAGAAATCGCGCTTAACTTGATTGCGGTGAGCCGGGTTTTGCAAAACAAAGCGCGGAACTCAGGATCGGATGCTGCTTACACGGGTGTTATTCATGACATTCGCTTAGGTGAGCAAAACTATGAATATTTGAATGAATTGATTCATCAGTTCGGCGATCAAATTGTCATTCCGGTGGGCGGAGAAGCTGCCTTTGAATTCCTTGAAGATGGGCAACGCAAAGATGCCTCGCAAGCAACTCTTGACGGCAAGCCGTTGAAGTATCTGGTTGAGAAACCACTCTTTAACCACCAAGCGCAAGTTGTGGCTTTGCCAAATTTCAGCATCGATGGGCCTGCACCTGGCTCGCGTCGCTCAGTGACTTTGATTGTTAAAGGGCGCAATACAATCGAGGATATGGTTCAAGCTGTCGCTGCTCTTGCAGTGCTGGCGGGAGATAACCCCGAGCATCCAGCTTTTGTTCGCTTGGCTGACAACGCAACCGCATTGCGTCAGATGCTGCAACCTGAGCCCTGTGGAGCTGCGTCAGTTGGCAACTCCGCCGTAACGACGGACGTGTCGACAAGCGCGGAGTGTGAAGCGTTGGCGCGGTCCGCCCGCGCACCGGCGGCAATTATCTTGAACGCAATTCTTTCTGCAGCTCAGGGAGCTTTGCCCACCACGATGGTTGCCTCAGGAGTTGAGGGTTTCTGACCTGAAGATGCATTGGCAGATACTTCTGGATTCAAGGCCAGAAGGTCGAGAGCCACAGCTCCAATACTGACTTGCCCCATCTCTGGGTGGCCTGCGCGGAGGGTGGGAGTGACAGTTTTGGTCAGGTTCAGGGCAGGGACGTTGATTTTAAATTGCAGGCGGGCTTGTCCCTCCCAAACGCAGACCACATCACGTGGACATCGAGAGTCCTCAAGAACTTTCTCAAACGTGACATCAACTTGTTGCCCGTTGACATTAAAACGTGATGCGCTGCCTAAAACTAAATTCGTTTTCGCGCCTTGCAGAGCAACATAGCGAGCAGGCGAAGTGGCTGACGATGCAGGTGCGATGGGTGTTTGGCTGTTCGAGTTCGAACTATTCTGGCTGCTAATTGCAACCTGGCCTGAGCGGGTTCCTTCGTTGCTGGAAGTCGCTCCAGTCACCTGTGGATCAGTTGAAAATGTAAAGAATCGACTTTTGCATCCGCTCATGAGCAGAAGGGCGGTCGACAGGGTGAGAGCATTTCTGACCCGAACATTTAGCTTTGATGGTTGTTCGCTGCTCATCTGGATGTCTCCGCCGAAAAATTGGTTGTGTGGTGCCGTTCATAAATAATCAGCCAAAGACGTGCATCGAAGGCATCGCCAGGGTTCAAAGGTTGTCTGAGTTCATCAATATCCCATCCCTGCTCTCGAAGATCGTCAACAAATTGCTCTAGGTACCTTTTTTCAACGTGGAACTCGTTCTCCCGGACCTCAATGTTGAAAGTCAGGCACCGGCGTCCAACGTCACCCGTTGAGCCTATGTACCGCACGATAAAGTGTTGGCTTTCAGGTTCCTTATCCAGAAAGCGCTCGCGCAGTGTTTCTTCAATCTTCTCGAATTCCCAAGAGTTCGAACCTGGGTTCACGGGACTCTCCATTGGCGTTTCTACTTTTCAACATAGCATTGACTGGTTCACGCTCCAATCAGTCACATTCCTCGGAACAACACATGTCCGTCACAATATTCGCGCAAATAATACAAAAAACATCTGCCTTTTTGACGCTTTTGTGTTGACTTTTGGGATACCTAGATGTGCAGTTGTGGGCGCACTTTTATTTGCGTAAGAGAAACAGCGAGGTGCTTTATGAACGATGTAAGTCTTCCGCCCTTGAAATTGAGCTGCGTCAGTGTTGTTCTCTTTGCAATTGTCCAATTGATGGGTTGTGGGCACGAATCTTCTGAAAAGTTGAGTCATTTGGCCTCGGACGTGCAAAAAAATTATGGGATCAGTTATGATGTTCCGCTCAAATGCGGAGGCTCAAGTGCAGCCCAAACGATTGATATTGTGCTCGAGTCTGCGGAGCGGCTGAGTGATTTCTGTGAAAAGCAAAACGTGGTTGCTGCGAGCCAGGGGTACTTAAGGTGTCCGGTGGGCCTGTGTCAGCAGGAGTACAAACCAGGTTCAGTTGCAGCTCCAACCATGAAGTTTTCAATCAACAATGGATCGAGCATGAGCGGAATGTTTGGAGGGTTCGGAGGATCGAGTGGTGGCTCAAGTGGCTCTGATTCGGTTTTTGGAAAACGTTTGTACGTGACTCTTGAATTTAATCTGCCGCTCGCACGGAGTCCCGATGAACTTGCCTGCGTGAATCCCATGAGCTCTTCGGTGCAATCTACGATTTTGAATGAAATCACCAAAGCAGCATTGAACGCCTCGAGCCAACCATGTCCAAATCCGTAAAAGACCCATTTCGTTTGCTGTGCCTCTATTCTTTCGTGTTTGCTTTCTCCGTTTTGGCACTGCCATGTTGGCGGGCGTCTGCAGACGAGTTGGTTGATGAAGATAAAAAAGGCAGTGCCGCAGATTTGGATGGCATTCCTGCATTGGGTTGGCCGCTGGGTGCTCCGCTCAGTTGTCGTGAATTGGATGATGCGCTGAAGAACAGTCTTGCGCGCGCTGTTGCGACCTTGCAGGGATTTTGCAATCAGCAAAATGCGAAAATGAGTGAAGCAGGTTTTCAATCCTGCGGAGTGAATGAATGTCTTGATTCACTTGTTGTTTCATCAGGCGGCTATGACCACGGCAAATTTGCTGTTGTTATTGGTCAAGACCCGTGGACTGGCGATACGTTTATAAAGTTGAATTACACTTACCCTGCTCTCACTCCAGCTCCGAATCGCAGTCTTGTATGTTTTGACCCAGCTGTGCGAGGGGCAGATCTTGTTCGCGGCGAATTCGCTGCATGGGATTTCAAGCGATTTACTGAGTTTTGTGTTGCCCCTCGTTTGCCCTGATTGTGTCGAGTTTCAGAATGTCACTTCGCGAAGGAGATCGGGATTGTCGAGAACGCGTCCGGAACCCATCACCACTGCAGTGAGTGGGTTTTCTGCGACGAGAATTGGAAGTCCGGTTTCTTCGCGGAGCAAGATATCGAGGTTACGGATCAGCGCTCCACCACCGACAAGAACAATGCCCTTGTCGACAATGTCAGCGGCCAATTCTGGAGGAGTCTTCTCGAGGGCAAGACGCACAGCCTCAACAATTGCGTTGATGGGCTCTTGCATCGCTTCACGGATTTCTTCGCTGGTGACTTCAATAGTCTTTGGAATACCAGCAACGAGGTCGCGGCCCTTGACTTGCATGGTGCGGATTTCTTCTTCGGGATAAGCAGAACCGATAGCAATTTTGATTTGCTCTGCAGTTCTTTCCCCGATGAGAACATTGAAGCGGCGCTTGAGATAATTGACAATTGCCTCGTCCATTTTGTCGCCGCCAACGCGCACCGACTTCGAGTAAACGATACCAAGCAGAGAAATCACCGCAACTTCAGTGGTGCCGCCACCGATATCAACGATCATGTTTCCGCTCGCTTCGTGAATGGGCAGGTCAGCGCCGATAGCAGCGGCCATGGGTTCCTCAATCAAGAAGACTGAAGCGCAGCCAGCGCTTTCCGCAGATTCACGAACAGCACGCTTTTCAACTTCAGTGATGCCGTAAGGAATGCAGATCACCGCGCGTGGGCGAACCAGTGAGCGGTGATTGTGGGCGACTCCAATAAAGTAGCTCAACATTTTTTCGGTGAGCTCGAAGTCGGCAATGACACCATCTTTCATGGGGCGCACAGCTTCAATTGTTCCAGGTGTACGACCGAGCATTTCTTTTGCAGCGCGACCAACAGCCTTTACTGTGCGTAATCCACGGCTGTCGCGTTGAACGGCAACAACAGAGGGTTCATTGGCAACAATGCCTTTACCTTTGACGTAGACAAGTGTGTTGGCTGTCCCAAGGTCAATAGCTAGATCGTGAGACAACAGACGCAGAAACCAATCGAACATCCACCCCTCCGAAGGCAATGGTGTGTTTTTTTGAAAATTTTTGAAGCTTGAATGTTGTAGCACAAAACCCAGGGGAAAGTACAAGGAGTCGGGGCCTAATATAAAGTGTACTTGAAGCCCACGAACTGAATCCGCTTGCGAATGACCAAAGGGTCGTTTTGGATTCGCTCGGGCACGGGCTGGAATGGGAACATTGATTTAAAGACACCAACCACCAACTCATCGACGGCGGAGAAGTCTCTGTAGGGCTCTCGTCTTGCGGTGATGTTCACTATTTTTCGCAATGAGCCATCACGATTGATGACCACGTCATACTCAATGAATTCGCCAATTTTTCCATCAAATCGAGACTGCGGAGGTAGGGTGCGCACGCCGCCCCAGGCTTCAACGAATCGTCGGCTGAGTGAATCAAAATAAGCAGCGAATGTGTATTCGGTTCGGTTGACCGGGGTGTTTGGGTCTCTTTCCGCGACCACGTCTCGAACGTCCAGATCTCCGGCTATGGCACCCGCACCGATTGTGTTTCCAAGCTGCCGCTGATGTTCGAGAAACTCTTTGTGACCCGCGGGAAGCAGCGGGCTGGCTCTTTCTTCCATCAACGATGAATTCGGCTTTCGGTTATTTTTCGGATTTTCATCTTGGCTGACTTGCTCAGGTGCGCTTGGACTTGGCACGTCAATAGAGGTTGGGACCTGATTTTCGGCAGCTGATTCAGGCTCTCTTGTGAGAAGTTGCTTTTTCGATGTTGCCTGGCGTTTTTTGGCTGCTGATTGCGCGGGCTGTTTGTCGGCAATTTTCGATTGCGACTCTTGTCGAAGTTCACTGAGCTGGACCCGCACGGATTCTTGCTTTGAAGCCGATTCTTTCGGCACCGGCTTCATCAGCGAAGGCAGAGATAAAAGCAGAGCATGCAGAGCGGAGGCGACGCAAAGGATCATCAAAGTGTGAGGAGTTGATGATTCGTCACTGAGTGTTTTGTGCCAGACCTCGAGGACCTGTTTTGCGAGTTTCACTTTCTTTGACAACGGCGCGCCTTTGCCTTTGAATTTGAAACCAAACATAGGACAGAAAGGCACTTTTGACCATGCACCCAATTTTCCCTCGCAATCAAGTCTTTGATGCTGTTGTTTTTGGAAGTGGTCTTGCAGGTTTGTCGTGCTCCCGTCGGCTGGCTGTCAGAGGGAAAAAAGTTATTGTTCTCGAAAAAGCAAAAGAGCTTGGAGGACATTTGTTACCTTTTGAGCGTGGCGGGGTCGTTTTTGAAGTCGGTCTTCATTACATCGCAGACACTCATCCTGGAAGTCATTTTTCTGCTGCAGTTGCTAAGCTAAACGTTGAATTTGAACAGATTTTTCTCGACAATGAATTTGAAACTCTGGTCTTTGAAGGAGGGGGGCGGTCTGCTAAAGAGCAGATTTCCTACAGTCGCCCCACGACACGTTTTATTGCTGATTTAAAATTTCGCTTTCCTCAATTCACCTTGAGTATCGAAAGATATTTTCAAACACTCGAATTGGTTTGGGGGCTTGCTCGACAGCTTAAGTTTCCTGTTGCTGTGAAAGATGTTCTTGCGACGTTTTGGAAGAGTGAACACAAACTTCTTCTAGCCAGACTGGCGACTCAAACTCTTGGCGAATACCTCGATGAACTGGGGATTTTTGGCCAGCTGCGCGAAATTTTGGTTGTTCATCATCTGTTGATTGGCGTTCCGCCATCCAAGGTGAGCGCTCTGACACACATGACCGTGCAGCGGTATTACTTTGAAGCTGCGAGCTTTGTGCGAGGTGGCGGGCGCGCCATGATTGAGGCTCTGAAACACGTTGATGTCGATTACCTTGTTGGCGTTGATGCACAATTCGAGCGAGTCTTTGATGTTGAATTTGCCCGTCAGGGTATTCGCTATCGTGTCTGGACGGGTGACGGCCAGGAGTTTTACGCGAAGTCGATTGTCTGGACGCCCGATCCTCGCTTACTCGCTGCCGGCAATACCACAGTTTCATTGCCAAGTCTGGTGCGCGAAAAGATGCGTCGTGCAGAAGCGCCGCATGCATTGGTTGTGGGTTATTTTGCAACGCGAAAACCGCTTCAGGATTATGGATTCTCAAATCGGAATTATTGGTTGATGGGGAATCTGGATTCCGAACAGTGTTACCTTGAGTCTGATCCTCAGCAGCTTGCTCAGAGCGCACCCTTGTATCTTTCGATGGGTTCACTGCGTGATCCCGATGCTGTTCAGAGTGGTCACAAGCTTGCTGCCAAGGGTGTCTTTCAAGCGATGTTTTTGTGTCCTCCAGAGAGCGCACCTTGGGGAGGCAGCGATGCCGATGCTTATCGGGTTCCCGAGAGCAAAGGTGGATTTGGACGCGCTTACCGAATGACAAAAGAGCAGGTCCTCAAAACTTTGACGCAGCGCATCGTGACGCAGTGGCCACAGCTGCAAGGTGAATTGCAGTGGACTGAATTGGGAACTCCACTCACACATCGGCGTTACCTTAATTCCTTAACGCTCAATGGATACGGCTATGCGGCAACGGTCTCTGATCTTCTTTGGAAGCGTCCCGGTGCATGGACTGGCGAAGATGGTTTGTACCTGTGTGGCGCACACGTTCGTCCATCTCACGGAATTGTGACGGCGTTACTCAACGGAGTCGGACTTGCAGATTGTCTTGCTACTTGCGAGACTCCTACCTAGGAGGCTTCAGAGTGGCCAGTGCAGAAGCAGGACAGGTGAAATCTGCGCCCAAAGAAAAGGCGATTGCTTTTTCGCGCCCCGAACAGGTGCTTGAGATTTTGCGAGAGGTGAACCGCCGTAAAACTCAAGTTTTAATTAAGTATTCCAACGATGGAAAGCTTGTTCGCGGAGTTGTTGAGGATCTGTTGGGTGCCGAGGGTTCACTGGTTGTCTCGGGCATCTCTGCCGCTGGCGACAATCTTCTTGCGCCCTACAAACTCGTACGAATTGAATTCATTCTTCTCTCCAAAAAAATTGTCTTTGTCTCGAAGATTAAGCAGCGAATTCCTGGCAAAATCTTAATCGCCATTCCAGACAAATTGGTTGCATACGAGCGACGTGCAAATTCGCGTTTTCGCGTGCCCATCAGTTGTGCTGCTTTTCTTGAATTCAACTCTGGTAGGGTCGATCTTGAAAGGTTCGATGCGCCTTTTATTCCGCGCTTCATGCGCGACGAGACGTCGACAGCTGCTCGGGTTAGAATTGATGATGTGAGTTTGGGCGGAGTGGCGTGTTTCACTCGTTACGGCGCGATTTCCGATCTGTTTCGTGCAGATGAAGATGAGGTCAGAGCAACCTTGTATCTTCCAAGTACCGCTCCAATTTCCGTTAGCGTTTCGGTTCGCTGGACCAAAAAGACCACTGCAGCGGTTCTTCATGGCAATTACGATGACTTCCAGCGAATCGTCGCAACGCGTCTTAAGCTGATGCCTAATTCACCTGAAATGCAAATGCGCGAAAATTTTTTTCGGATCGGCTTTCAATTCACAGAAGTCACCAGTGAATTGGATGCTGCCTTGCGCGCATTCATTAAGCTTGTTCAAACCGCCGAATCTGTGTAGGGATATCAGTCTTCCCTGCGGAGACTGACCTATGTCCGATACACACTTGTCTCGCCTTGCTATTTTCTCGAACCTCACACCTGCCGAGCTTAAGATTCTAAAAACTCACCTGCAGAAGGCGTCAAACAAAGCCGGCGACATTGTTTATCAACCTGGAAATGTGCGCGACAGGCTGCGCATTGTTGTTTCGGGACGAGTGGAGTTGCAAGCTCAGCAAGGCTTGTCTGACTGGGATGAGAGCACCACGCTTTATGGTGCCGGACAATTCTTAGGCGAAGCGTCACTCTTGAGGGAAGGAACACTTCACCAGGCGTCGTGCACTGCATTGAGTGATGTTGAATTCATGCTCTTACGGCGTGACTCTTTTTTGAAAATGCTCTCTGAGCATCCGGTGCTTGCCGGAAAAATCCAACACAATGTCGCTTCATATGTTTACAGCCGAATTCAGGGCGCAGGTGGGAACGGTATCCTATCTTCGGTTTATAGTTCCGGAAAAACGCGTTCTGAGCATGATTTGCTCGGTGACCGAGACGTTCCCGCAGAAGCCTATTTTGGTGTCCAAACACTTCGCGCAAAAGAGAATTTTAACATCACGGGTGTCAGCCTGCGCACATTTCCGACCCTGATCCGTTCGCTGGCTGAAGTTAAAAAGGCAGCTGCGCTTGCAAACCAGGATCTTGGCTTAATGCCGACGGATGTTTGTGCTCCTATATGCCAAGCGTGCGATGAAGTGATTGCGGGTCATTGGCATGAGCAGTTCGTTGTGGATGTGATTCAAGGGGGTGCTGGCACATCAACAAACATGAATGCCAATGAAGTGATTGCCAATCGTGCTCTGGAATTGGCTGGTTTCAGCAAAGGCGAATACAAAAGAATCCACCCTAACAATCATGTGAACCTCGGGCAATCCACCAACGATGCGTATCCAACAGCAGTGCGGGTTGCCATTCTACACGCTCTTCCTGCGCTCACCGAATCACTTGCAGAACTCTGCGGCGCATTTGGATGCAAAGCGCGAGAATTTAGCTGGGTCATCAAAATGGGTCGCACGCAGCTGCAAGATGCCGTTCCGATGACTCTTGGACAAGAATTCGAGGCGTTCCGTGTGAATCTTGAGGAAGATATCATGCGATTGCAGGACGCAGCGCGTCTTTTCTTGGAAGTGAATCTTGGTGGAACGGCAATTGGAACGGGCATTACGGCACACCCAGAATATCGTTCAAAAGCGATTAAGCACTTGAATAAGATCACCGGAATGCAGCTTGTGAGTTCGGCGAATTTGATTGAGGCCACGCCTGATACTGGCTCATTTGTGCTCTTTTCAGGAATTCTAAAGCGGCTCGCGACTAAGCTGAGCAAGATTTGCAACGATCTTCGTTTGCTTTCGAGCGGACCTCGTTGCGGATTTGGTGAAATTAATCTGCCGCCGATGCAGCCAGGCTCGAGTATTATGCCAGGAAAAGTGAATCCGGTGATTCCTGAAGTTGTGAATCAGGTTGCATTTCAGGTGATTGGAAACGATTTGACTATCACTTTAGCGGCCGAAGCAGGTCAGTTGCAGTTGAATGTGATGGAGCCTGTGATTGTGTTTAACCTCTTCCAATCGATGCAGATGCTCCCGCGTGCGGTCAAAGCACTGAGTCGATTGTGTGTGAGCGGAATCACCGCGAACCCTGAAGTGTGTCGGCGTTATGTTGAAAACAGTATCGGACTTGTGACTGCATTGAATCCACACATTGGGTACGAAAATTCAACACGGATTGCGAAAGAAGCACTTGAAACGGGCAAGAGTGTTTTTGATCTCGTCTTGGAACACAAGCTTATGAGTCGCAATAAACTTGAAGAGCTTTTGCGACCCGAAAATATGCTGTCCAACCTATAATATCGAACGCGGCTGGAGACTCTGTTGCGGCATCGGCAGGGTGTTGTTCTGCCTATGTCCTCATTTAGCAGCCAATAAATCTTCGATAGCGCTGGATAGCTCTTTGCTTTCTGGTTCGATGCCACTGGCAAAAGTGCGCTTCACATTTCCATGCTTGTCGATAAGAAATTTCCAGAAATTCCACTCCGGAGTTTTGCGTGTTTCAATATTTGGGTTCTTAACCGTTAAGAACTCATAGACGGAAGAACGCGGTAATGATGTGATGTTGACCTTGGAAAACATCGGGAATGAGACTTTAAATTTGAATTCGCAAAACTTCTTAACTTCTGTGTTTGAGCCGGGCTCTTGTCCTCCAAAGTCGTTGGATGGAAAGCCCAAAATGACAAATCCTTTCGCTTTGTATTTTTGATAAATTGCCTCAAGGCCTCGATATTGAGGCGTGTATCCACATTGAGATGCTGTGTTTACGACAAGCAGAACTTTATTTTTGAATTCGCTGAAAATGACCATTTTTCCATTGATATCATCGGCAGAAAGCGAGTGAAAATTAGCTGCTGCGGTGGCGGATTTTGGTGATGGAATGTTGGGAAGTGCAAAGCCCACCGCAGGTGTCAAAATAAAAGCCAAAGGCAAAGAAAAATAGCGAATGTGCATTTGAAGTCTCCTGAATGAGAAGATTTTTGTTCTTGTTCAGTATTGTGGATGATTTTTTTTCCGAGTCAAGTTCAAGACATTCGTCTTCGCAGATCTTAAAAAGATCGTAATTTCCCCTTAGGACGTGCCGAAAAAATGCAGTCAAATGCATCGGTAATGCGCTCTTTTTTACAGGAAGGGGGGCGTTTCTATGAGAGGATTTCTTGCTTTCGCTCTTACGGCAATTTCAACTGTCACGGCATGCGGAGATGCTCAACCCGCTCTGCACTTGCTAACTGCCGAAACTCAAGCACCGAATAGTGACTCTGGGGGTGGCTCAGTTTCTTCGAAGCAAAATAGTTTGGCAGCACCGTTTTCTGGAAAAAGTGACATGGCTTCGCAGGTTTCTGTTGATGCAAAAATAAACCCAAATTTGATCTTTTGTCCAACTGGGACATGGTATTCTCGAGCTGAAAAGCTCTGTGTGAACGAAACTCAAGCGTTTGGTCCATTTACACGAAAAATGATTGAGCTTTGTAAGAAATACGGAGGTGGGGAATCTGCCTGTGAGGGCGTTACGTGGGCCAGGTCTTTTGCGGCAAACCTGAGAACAACTGCGACGTGTCCACGCGGCTCGACGTATGACCAAAATTTGCAAACTTGCGTTGAAGGAAGCGAAGTTTACGGCCCCTTCAAAGTGAGTGATGTTGACTTCTGTCGGCAACGAGGAGGTGGTCAGGTTTGCGAAACGATGCGTTGGAGTCAAAGTTTTTTTCCATTACGTGTCCGTGGTGGCTCGGCAAATCGGATTCTTTTGAGCTATTATTCCAACCGCAACAACTACGATGAAGTTTATGATGAAGTATTGCAATTTTATCCCCCGGGTCGGCGCAATGGATGCGTTGCTTTTATGAGCACCGCTTTGCGCATGTCTGGCACCGCTGTGCCTTTGGCAGCCTACATTGAAGGCGAAAGTGTCTCGCTTGTGACCAAGCCATTCGCTCGTTATCTGCAGGTGGAGTTGGGGTGGATGAAGATCACTTCTGCAAATAATTTGCAGCCTGGTGATGTTGTTCTGACAGAGGACGATGCGAGTTACCCCGGATATCCTGCACATACGTACATGTTTTATGGATGGTCGAATCAAAAAGCAGGAATTGCCTGGGTGTTCGACAACCAAGATTTTATCCACGAGCGCAACGTGTTCGGCTACGGAACCTACAATTTCACGCCTTTCGCGTATGCATTGAGGTCACCTGAATGATGCGAATCACGCACATGCTTCGTTGTTTGAGCCTTGCGCGCGTTATAGTCCTTGCATTGGCGTTGTCTGGGTGTCTGAAGCAGGCAGGGCAAGAGTTTTTGAGTGATACAAGTTTGTTGTCGCTTCCGCCTGTGGGAAAGAACGGCGGATTCAGAATCATCCCTGTGACAGCAGCTCGTGATAGCGACAGACCTCGGGTGATTTATCGTTGCAATGATCTGCAGTGCGGAGAAGCTTTTCAGCCAAGCAATGAAGAACGCGACGTGTTTATTCCTTGTGAGCTAGACAAAAGCGTGTTGCAAAATGGCCGAGTGATGCCCTACCTGCGGGTTGTGGGAGCTCCGGGTCAACAGAAAGTGATCGTCAAGGAAGCTCATCAAAAGGCATGCATGGCCGCAAAGCCGTTTGAAAAGATATTGGCCGAGGGAGTTCCTCAGACAGCACAGGTCAGCGGTAGCTCTGGGCAAGCCGCAGGTTCAGCGTGTCGGGCTTTCAAGCAAGACAAGGCTTCTTGCGAACTGAACGCAACTCAGGGGTGTCGTTGGACGACTCATCCCTCCCAGAGAATCGGGGCAACGGGGGGAGAATGTGTTGGCCTCTACCGCTCGAATGAACGTGCTAATGGTACTGAAAATATTCAGGTTTTGCCTAACTCGCAAAGCTCTACGCAGTGGTCTGGCCTGGAGTCCTACAAGGCGAAGTGAGACTTGGGGTATTCGGCCTCACTGGCAAACTCGAAATGACCCTTGACGGCTCCCATCACTCTCATTATCAAGTGCAGACTTCGAGTCTTGAGGCGTGCCCGGCTCTGCTGGGCCTATGATGATTGAATCCAAAGGAGTGAACAATGCGCGAGCTTATCAAGCTTGTAGGATACGACGAAAAAGGTAAGGCAACTGGCTCCGTTTACGTCACCGACAAGAATAAGAAGACGACAACCAAGAAGATCGAACTCAAGAAATATTGCAAGTTCACAAAAAAGCACATCACGCATCGCGAAGCGAAAATCTAAGTCAGATTTAACTTCTGCTCTTTTGGAACAAAAAGCCCCGGAGTTGTCCGGGGCTTTTTTTATTGCCGCGATCGCGCAACGACTTTCATCTCAACCGCGATTGGAGTCGGAAGTCCAGTGACTCCGATGGTTGTGCGCGACGGACCCGTCTCTGCATTGAAATACTCCGAGTAGACCTTATTAAATTTTTTGAAATCGTTCATGATGTCAGTCAGAAAACACTGGGCATCAATAATGTCGCCAAGATCGCAGCCAACAACCTGAAGTATGGTTCTGATGTTTTCAATCACTGATCGTGTCTGCACTTCAATGTCATAAGATTCAACCTCGCCGCTGGGAGAGAGAGTGACCCCGGGGATTTCTTTTTTTCCGCGCTCACGGGGGCCAATACCGGAGACAAAAATCAGCTCGCCATATCTTTTTGCATGAGGGTAAGGACCCACAGCCTCAGGGGCAATCTCAGAAAAAATCGACTCGGTGTTTTTTGAAATTAACATTGGAGTTCTTCTTTCGCAGTTTGGAGCTCTTCTTTCGCATTTTGAATGAAGAGAATTATTTTTCAAATCCACTGAGCTGTATGCAGATGTCTTTTGCCTCTGTGTAAAAATCATACGACCAATCGCCGCCTTCGCGTCCCAGGCCAGATGACTTCATGCCTCCGAATGGAACCCGCAAATCGCGCAAAAGCCATCCGTTGACCCAAACAACACCAGCTTCAACGGCGCGCGCAACGCGATGAGCACGTGAGATGTTCTCTGTCCAAATCGATGCGGCCAGCCCATATTCCGGTTCATTTGCGAGACGCACTACTTCGTCCTCGGATTCAAACGCGGTGACGGTGACAACGGGGCCAAATATTTCCTCTTGAATTGCACGGCTATCGTGCGGAACATGAATGAGAATTGTTGGCTCATAGAAATGCCCTGAATTAAATGGGGCAGGCAGTTGAGCGCGTTTTCCTCCATGAAGGACACGGCCACCGTCGGCAACCGCGAGCTTGACGTAGGAATCAACTTTTTCCAGATGAGCGGCACTCACAAGCGCTCCCATCCGCGAGTCGGGATGTGTTGGGTCTCCAACTTTGAAGTTTCTCGTTTGCGCAATGAAGCCATCGAGAAATTCTTCGAGTATTGAATTATGAACATAGATACGTGAGCCGCAAAGGCAGATCTCGCCTTGATTTAAAAAACTTGAGCGAACCGTTGTTGCGATTGCCTTGCTCAGGTCTGCATCAGCGAAAACGATGTTTGGATTCTTGCCACCCAGTTCCAAGCTGACTTTCTTAAAGAGAGGAGCGGCGGTTGTTGCTAAATGCGCGCCTGTTTCGGTTCCGCCGGTAAAAGAGATCGCTTTAACCTTCTTGTGTTCAACGAGGGCTTGCCCAGCCGTAGGGCCGCGTCCGAAGACCATGTTCACAACTCCGCCTGGAATTCCGGCTTGATGCAGGACATCGCACAGCATGAACGCGGTCAGCGGGGTGAGCTCAGAGGGTTTACAGACGACCGTATTGCCAAAGGCAATTGCCGGTGCAATCTTCCAAGTGAGCAAATAGAGCGGCAGATTCCAGGGAGTAATCAGGCCAACGACTCCAACGGGGTTTCTCTCGATATAGTGGAAAACGTGCTCGCCGGATTTAACTGATTTTTCTTCCAGATGGTGCAGTCTGGTTGCAAAAAATCTAAAGTTTTCAACGGCTCTGGCAATGTCCATTGATTTCGCAAGCCGGAGTGGCTTGCCCTGATCGGAGGATTCCGCCGCAGCGAATTCGTCGGTTCTTTTTTCAAGAATGTCAGCAACCTTCATGAGCAGAGCAGAGCGTTTTTGCGCACCGAGAGAGTTCCAAAGTGGGAATGCGCTCTGGGCAGCTCTCACAGCTGTGTCGATATCTGCAGCGTCAGAATCAGGACATTGGCCATAATTTTGACCTGTTGCCGGATTTTCGACATCGAGCCAGCTCTTTGACAATGGGTCAGAAAATTGACCCGAGATATAATTTTGCAATCTTTGCATCCTACCAAAATTCCTCGGTTTGTTATCCTCGGCACTCTAGTGCGTGAATACAGACTTGTCCAGATTTCATCAGCTTGCAGACCTTTTGACACGATGTCGGAAGACCGACGGAGTGGGCCTTTTTTGCTCTAAATTCTTTGCCCATCATGACCGAGCATGGTGATTGCAGAGAGGTCATCAATATGAACTTCATCAGGGTCTTGGTTTTCGCCGGGCTGATGGGAATGACAACGGTTTACTTCGGGTGCGAAGAAAGCCGAGTCTCTTCCATCGTGCCGCAAACCTCTGCAACCCTGACAGATCTCGACTACGATTCCATTGGTAACCACGCCGTCTGGGTGATGCAAGACCAACTCCGGAAACAAAACATTCCCAATTCGAATATTGATCGTGTGACGCGCGCAGCACTTGCTGAAGTTCGTTACGCAAAGCCAACTGAAGGTCCGCTGCAGTTGGGTGAGTCTGATTACGAACAAAACCAGACCGAAGGAACTACCAAAGCAACGACAGTGAGCGACGCAGATGCTGCGTTGGCATTGCGCGCGGCTGTGCGTGGTGCGATGCGTTCGATTGCTGAAATTAAGAGTGAGCTTTCTCCCGAAGACCAAAAAATCTACACAATGGCCATTGTAAACAGTGGTCTTATTGTATCGAAATCCGCGAATGATAAATCTTCTTCTATGCCCGTCGCTCTTCTCGCACAAGCCTCGATGACAGAAGTGGGCCGCAATCTCTCTGCAAGCGGTATCACGAACGTCTCGTTGACTGATGTGATGAAGGACGTTGCCTCGACCTCGGTGTCGTTTCTGGGTTCACTGAAGGTCTCGAGTGATCAGTTGGTGGATGCGGTTGCGGCTATTGCTGCTGGTTTGTCTTCGGGTGCCAGCAACGAAGGTAATGCCAACGCCATATCCAAGACCGTTGCAAATGCGGTTTCGTCGCAATTGCCTTCGTTGGGTCTGCAGGCTGAAAAGCTGACCACGGCGGTAAAATCGATTTCAACAAAAATTGTTGAAGGATTGAGTGCAACTTCGCTGTCTGCGCAAGTGCTGACAGACGCAAAGGCTGGTTTGTCGGAAGGGATTATTTCTGGACTTGGCACCGCTGTTGCGCAAGAGCAAAAAGATACACTCGCGCAGTCTGTGCAAAAGGCATTCTCCGACCCTGGTCTTGGTTCGGTTAAAGTTCTTCAAGAAGATCCCACAACGCGCGAAATCACCTTGTTTGGAGGTGTGTACAACAGAACGTTGCCAGTGAATTTCAACGACGTTCTTGCGCAGTGTGGTTATAGTGCTTCTGATGCTGCGAGAACGCGATTCTTGCTCAGCTCAATTTATTCCGGTGAACTGCGTAAGGGTGATGTGAAACTCTATCAGGGTGCTCTTTGGGTGCCTGGTGAGTTTATTGAATGGACGCCGCCCTTGATGGCGAAAGATGGTCAACGCGCATTCAAGTTGACTGCTTTGCTTGGTGATACCCTAACACCACGCACCGTCAACGTGACGGTTTATGTTCAAGGTGCAAATGAAGCGCCAACCCTGACTTCGATCCGCACTCTCACAGGCGGAAAAGAAGATTCTCCGCAAGTCATTACATATGATGACCTGCGTTCTTCTTCAGATTTAAGTGACCGTGATTCGGGCCAGGTTTATTTCAAAATTTCGAGCGTTGGAAACGGCAAGGTTTTCAAAGCGGGTCAACAGTTGATGGTGGGCTCGTTGGTTGGTCCGGGTGAATTCGTTGTTTGGAATCCAACCGCCAACAGCAGTGGTACGTTGAGTCCTTTTAAAGTTGTTGCCTACGATGGTGATCTTGAATCGGCGACACAAGTTGATGTCAACGTTCTCGTGCTGCCTGTAAATGATGGGCCAACGGTTGTTGCAAAATCGACTGTGGTTGATGCATCGGAAGACACTGCATACACGCTCACAAACGCGCGCTTGAAGGAAATCACTCAGGCGAATGATGTTGAGTTCGATCAATTGTCATTTAAAATCACCGAACTTTCTCAAGGTGTGATGAAGCGTGCCGACGGCTCGGTGTTTGCCGTGGGTGAAATGGTTGGTCCGAGCGATACTGTTTACTGGGTTCCTCCGAAAGACGTCTTTGGACTCAAGCAACCTGGGTTCAAGGTGGCAGCATTTGACGGCACCGACTATAGCCAAGTTGAAACGGCTGTTTCTTTCGACATTGCGCCTGTGAACGATGCACCTACACTTTCGAGTATCAGCACTTACACGTCCGCTGTGGAAGGAAATAAATTCCAAATTTCATTCGACAGCATGATTGCGAAGTCGGATGTTAAAGACGTGGACAACACAAACCTGATGTTCCGCTTAGTGAGCGTTCAGGGCACCAACGGCGAAGCTGTTTATGCAGACGGCAGTAACGTACCACTCACTGCGGGTGCGATTTTCAAACCGGGAGATGTCTGGGTTTGGACTCCTCCGGCGAAGTATTACAGCAGACAGGTGCAGGCATTTACAGTTGAAGCGTGGGACGGCAACCTTGCAAGTGCAAATAAGGTTGCGGTGAACTTTGGTGTGCTCGCGGTGAATCAGCCGCCGACATTCCGCTCACCCGCGCGCAATGCTGGCGCGATTCCCGTTCTGGCCTCGAATGACTATGTCATTACCTATGAAAAGATGGCCAATGACCTTGAGCTCCAAGATGCGGAAAACGGCGCAAGCGTTCCGCCTTCGTTCCGTAAAGCAAAACCAATTTTAGTGATTGAGAATGTTGATTTTGGTCTTCTTAAGAAAGACGGCAGCAACGTTATCAATGGTGTTACAACCCTTGAGCCCGGACAAACCTGGGTGTGGACAGCTCCAAGCGATCGTTTGGGAGTGGTTGATGCTCTTACAGTGCGCGCTCGAGATGCTGATAGCACTTTCAGCCGAAGCGCGGCCACCTATGCGTTTGATGTGCAGCCACGGCCCAATCATGCGCCTGTGTTTACTTCTGTTCAAACCATTCAAGGTGCCCGGGAAGATTCACCGTTCACGTTGTCTTTTGAAGCTCTCTTGGCGGCGTCGAATGCCACGGACGAAGACAACAACGCTGTGCTCTTCCGCATCCGAGAGTTAAATTCGGGTGTTTTGAAAAAAGGTGCGACAGTCATCACCAACGCAATGCTTGCAGATCCGGGCGTGCTTGTTGGACCTGGCGATGTGTTGACCTGGACGCCAAACTTGGATGACTTCAATCCTGCGCGGGTTGCGTTCAAGATCAGCGCAACGGATAGCGTTGCCGACAGCGCGGTGGTTGGCTCTACCCTTGATGCGTCGCGCTTTGTTCCAGTGGCGTTTAATGTTGCGCCGGTCAACGACGCTCCCAAGTTGGGTTCAATAGACAAGATTAGCAAAGATTCGAACGGCGGGGTGATTTTGGAAGACACGCCCGTGAGCCTGACATTCAGCCAGTTGTATTTTGCAAGCCATTTCTCTGATGTTGATGATGAAGTGCTTGCTGCGGCGGATCCAAACAAATCATTCAATCATCGCTTCGTAGTTACACACATTCAGCCAGGCGCAAAATTGATAGTTGATGGCACTGAGCTGATTGAAGGCCAGGAAATCGTTAAGTCTGCGATGAGCATTTCTTGGGTACCACCGCTCAATGCTTACGGTGAGATGACCGCATTTAAAGTGAAAGTGAAGGACGAAAACCCACTGGGTGCGCTGGACAGCGGGATTGAGATGCCCGTTGTGGTTGCTGTTGCTCCGGTGAACGATGCTCCGGTTTTAACCATTGCCGCAAATGAACCTGCTGCGAATTATCGTTTGTCGGGTGCTCAGGAAGATATTCTTTTTGTTCTGCCGTTTGATTCGCTGCGGCAGAAGTTGATGGGATACATCACTGATGTGGATGGCCCACAATTCGAATTTATGGTGAGTCCGGTCGCCGATGCGTCTGGAAACGCAACTCTGGGAACACTGAGCAAAGGTGGAACTGTTGTTGCGCTTGGTCAGAGCGTGCGCTTGCAGCCCGGCGATTCGTTGGTTTGGCAACCACCTCTGCATGTCAATGGCATTCTTGCTCCATTCTCGGTGAGAGCATTTGATAGTGCGCTCTCAAGCGCAAATGCAGCTCTGGTCCAAGTGAGTATTCAAGCGATTAACCATCCACCTGTGATTGCGACCAACAAAACTGTTGTCACACAGAAGAATACAGCATTGACCATTGCGCATTTGGCAATGACTCAGCTCCTCGAACTCACGGATGTTGAAAACTCGATGCACCCGGGCAATGCTGCGACATCATGTCCGTCGGCTCCGAACGTCTCGTTCAAAATCATGGAAATTCCGGGAGGCAGCATCACCAAGCTGAATGCCTCTGGAAATTCAGTTGCACTGAATCCGGGTGATGTTGTTGGCCCTTGCGAAAAACTCGTCTGGCTGCCGCCACTCGATGGTTTGGGTGTGTTCCCCGGCGTGCGTGTGCGTGCCGTGGACGATCAAGGCCTGATGAGCTCAATGACCGGGCTAATCTCCTACGAAGTTCAGGGAAGCAACGCTGCGCCGTTCTTCTCAACAAACACGCCGACGACCTTGCAAAATGGTAAACAAGATTTGCCTTATACGGTCACCTATCAGGCTCTTCTCGAAGCAACCGGGGCTTTGGATCCGGAAAATAATCCGATTCGTTTTGAAGTTTCGCCCGGCTTAAATGGCAGCACAACGTACAAAGGAACCACGTTGATCAGCGGAGCTCCAGTGCTGGTTGGACCTGGTGAAACCATTCTTTGGAATCCACCACCCAAGGTGAACGGCGTGCAAAATGCATTTGAAGTGCGCGCGTTTGATAGCGATAAATACAGTGTTGATGATGCAAATACGGGTCGGCTTGCAAAGGTGACTGTCACCATCAACCTCGGTGTCGTGAACCGTGCACCTTCGATTAACGTCACTCCCATTTTGGCCGGTACAGCCAATGACACGGCGCTTGAAGATTTGCCTTACGAGATCACGGTTGCGCAATTGCAAACTGCAACTCAGGCCACCGACCCCGACTTGAACGCTGTCATTCGCTTCAAAGCAAATGCGAATTATCCCGTGTCTGGCAAACTTGAGTACGAGTTGTCGCCTGGGGTTTGGCAGCAGGTAGGCTCGAATCAGGGCGATGTTTTGGGCAATGGCTATACACCGAAATGGCGCTG
>Ga0214923_10000615_pt1 | contig 52878 bp, 51 predicted proteins | sample LL1510_MetaG_FD_177993 | JGI IMG/M metagenome (GOLD analysis project Ga0214923, IMG submission 177993) | Freshwater microbial communities from Lake Lanier, Atlanta, Georgia, United States - LL-1510 | ecosystem: Environmental > Aquatic > Freshwater > Lake | place: USA: Georgia | collected...
ACAATCTAAATTTTTTACTTTTATTTACTAGAAAGTTTTTGAAACATATTATTTTAGATTCTATTACAACTAGAACAATCTAAATTTTTTACTTTTATTTACTAGAAAGTTTTTGAAACATATTATTCTAGATTGATTACAACTAGAACAATCTAAAATTTTTACTTTGTTTATCTAGAAAGTTTTTGAAACATATTATTTTAGATTCTATTACAACTAGAACAATCTAAATTTTTTACTTTTATTTACTAGAAAGTTTTAAAAAAATATTATTCTAGATTCAATTACAACTAGAACAATCTAAATTTTTTACTTTTATTTACTAGAAAGTTTTTGAAACATATTATTCTAGATTGATTACAACTAGAACAATCTAAATTTTTTACTTTTATTTACTAGAAAGTTTTTGAAACATATTATTCTAGATTGATTACAACTAGAACAATCTAAAATTTTTACTTTGTTTATCTAGAAAGTTTTTGAAACATATTATTTTAGATTCTATTACAACTAGAACAATCTAAAATTTTCACTTAAAAAAAGGTTGTTGATTAACTTTTTCCATTTGCTCAAGGCTTTGGATGAGTGATTTGCTAATGTTTTTTACAATCATGATACCCCAAAGACTCAGAAACCTCTTAAGAACCGGACATAAAATATCAAAGGATTTAGGAAGTTTTCGTAAATTTTACGATATAATTCTTAAAAAACTAGAATTATTCAAATAACATTCGTGATGATTACGAAAACTTCCTAAAGCTCTTGAATATTAGATGTGAATGTAACTAGAATATTCTAATATTTTTACTTTTGTGTCTTAGAAAGTTTTTAAAAAGTATTATTCCAGATTGGTATATAAATTTGTTTAATATGTTTGTCTGGATGTAAAAAATTCTTTTCTAATAGTAAGACTATTTAAATAAAAAATATAAATTATACATGGCGGGTGGATTAATGCAGTTAGTTGCGGTGGGTGTTCAAGATTTATATTTATCGACCAATCCCCAAATGAGTTTTTTTAAAGTGGTTTATCATCGCCATACAAATTTTTCTATTGAATCTGTCCGACAAACTTTTGAAGGTCAGGTTGATTTTGGAAAATCTGTCACAGTTAAAATAGGACGCGAAGGTGATTTGTTACATCATATTATGATTGAACTAGATATACCTGCGATTACCCCTACAAATGGTAATACTATTAGTTGGGTTAATGCTTTAGGTCATGTCATTATAGAAAGAGCTGATTTTTATATTGGTGAGCTTTTAGTTGATCGTCATTATGGAGAATGGCTCGAAATTTGGTCTGAATTAACACTGGATCAATCAAAAAGAAATGGTTATAATAATATGATATCAAAATATGAATCTTTTACAAGTGTAAGAGGACCAGTAAAACTCCTAATACCTTTGCAATTTTGGTTTTGTCGTAATATTGGTCTAGCTTTACCTTTAGTTGCTCTTCAATATCATGATATAAAATTAGTAATTAAATTAAGACCTTTCTCAGATCTTTGGACATTTGGACCAAATAATAATTATGTAGCTTCTCAATCTGGAACAACTTTAATAACTACTTCAGGTCCAGAATTTGATGATACTGATGTTGGTAAAATAGTTTATTGGGCGGATGGAACACAAGATACTATAGACGGTTTAGTTGATGGGCAATCTAGACATGTTACAATGACAACTAGTCAAACTAAAAATTCTCAAATTATGTATACAAAACCAAATGATGTACCAGCATTTACACCATCTATAACAGATGCAAGAATTTACGCGGATTTTATTTATTTGGAATCTGAAGAAAGAAAACAGTTTGCAAAAAAGACACATGAATATTTAATTGAGCAATTGCAATTTGATTCAAATACAACATATCAATCTAATCAAACTTTTCTCAAAGTACCCATACCATTTAATTTACCTATTAAACAAATTGTATGGGTTAGTCAACTACAAAGATATACTGAAGATAAAATGTATTATAATTTTAGTGATACTGTTGATCCACTAGATACTGAAGATGACCCCATAGATAAAGCTGTTATTTTATTCAACGGACAAGAAAGATTTGAAGAGAGAATTGGGGAATATTTCCGTTTAGCTCAACCATACTATCATAGTACTAGATGTCCTAGTTCACATATTTATACATATAATTTTGCCGTTGCACCAGAGAAACATCAACCAAGTGGTAGTGCTAATTTTAGTCTTCTCAATAATGTTGATCTCAGATTAACATATAAATCTACGGTTGGTAATTCTAATGTTCGTGTTTATGCTATCAATTATAATGTTCTTAAAATACAAAACGGTATGGGTGGATTATTATATGCCAACTAAACTAAACTAAAATGTTGAGTTAATATAAAGTTTTTACTAAATAATAAATAGAATTCACAAATAGAATTCATAAATAGAATTCATAAATAGAATTCATAAAATAAATTATGCTTATAAATTTATCAATACATCTTCAAGTTGAAGTGATAAATACATTATCAATCCCAAAACATTTTTTTTGATACATAATTTTTACAATAACACTAATTATGTTAATTGTTTACAATGGGAATATAATAAAAGAATAGCCATTAAAACTATCCAACGTAACTGGAGATTATACAAAAAATTAAAAAAACGAAGATTTCTAAAAGGGTTGAAATTTAATCATCCCATAAGAGAAATAATGTGGTTCGCCAGTATAAACTCTAATCTAGCATAACAATAAATATATAAAATTAATATAGTTTCAATTTTCATTTTTCAATGTTGACTAATATAAATCATAATATGTTAAGGAAACTAATAAATCATTTTAGTCTTCCAAAATTATATTTTTTGGAACAGAACTTATTTCGTGATAATAATGTATTTATAAATGAACATCACAAAATATCAGCTATAAAGAAAATACAAAAAAACTGGAGAACATATAAAAATAAAAATAAATTTAGCTATGGTTTTGCTTTGCATCCTGAAGAATATAGTCCTTCAGGTTATTTTAATCTAAGTAGAATTGATGAATGTTATTTGGAATTAAAATTTAAATAATTTGTGATCAATTTAATGATATTAATCAACTAGTATCATTAATATGTTGACTAATTTACCAAATCAAATTTTAGAATTATTGGGTGGCAATTTTAGTATTCCTAAACTTTTTTATATAGCATCATTGTCTTTAGATGATAATTTATCTAAAATATTTATTATGAGACACAAACTCTTTTGTGCTGCTAGAAAAATTCAAAAAGCTTATAAAAAATATATTTATATTAAAAATAATCCTTTGAGAAATCAAGGTATAAATGTACATGTATTTGCACAATCTTTTAATTTTTTGATGTTATATGATGGAATGGGTTCTTTAAGATTTAGTAATTAAAATATTATTTTAATATTTATTTATGAATGACAATGTAGGCATCTGAGAGTATCTCTGTCCTTGACTGGATGTTTTTGATGCCATGTATTTAGACAAGTAATGTGAATAGGTTTGAGACATTTTTCACATTGTTTTATGATATTTTTTTTTAAATCACCGTTGAGTATTTTTTGCATATCATTTGCAAAAGTATCTAGACAAACTGGACAGGCAATATCATTACTAATTGATTTATATTCATCAATCCACCAAGGTACATTATCAGTATTAACACTATTAAGATCTCCAGTTGATGTGTATAACATGTTGATTATTTTTTTAACAAATAAAGGACTCCATAAGGCATATAATGAAATCATATTTGCATCAGAAATTGACAAGTTATTTTGCAATAAATATGCGACGTGATAGCATAAGTTTTGATTACAATAGTAACAGTAAAAGAAAGGTTTTTTGGTGGTTACAATAACTTTCAATTCAGTTTTAAATTTTTCATAACAATCAATCATTGTGATAGAAATGTTTTGGTTATCAATAATCTTTTTTTTCTTTGCTTTTTGTAAAAACAATTTGTGTGGTGGAATATTTTGAAGTGTTTTAAGGACTTCTTTGGTGTAATCTGCGATTTCCATTTACGTGTTAAATGTTTACACTAATACATATAGCGATATTTTATTTCAATTATTTTGTATAATGATTAACCAAAAAAGGTAAAAAGAAAATCATATCCTTTGTGTTAGAGTATAAAAAATATATTATTTGCATTAAGTAAATTAAATTAAATTAAATGTCTGAAGAAATTAAAGTTAGTGATTTAATTGAAAAAAGTCAATCCGCATTAACTCCATCAGAATTAGAACAAATTACACAAGAAATCATCATTAATTCTAAATGGGACAATAATATATCATTTTCGCCATCTGAATTACACAAAAATACAATTAAAATAAATCAAAATGTGTATATGGATTTGGAAATGTTTTCAAGTTATACTCAAAAACCGGAGGACACTATTTATGATCAAATTAATAATACATATACATCAATAGGTAACGTATATTTACGTGAATTACTTTTGAATCCGACTAGAAATCAACACATTTTGCAAAAAAGACAACAAATAATCCAAAATATATCTAAAAATAAAGAAAAATATGAAAAAATACACATACTTCTAAATAAATTAAAAATGTTAGAAAAAGATGGGTTATGGGTTTGGATGGGTGTAACAAATGAATTTAAAGAACTTCTAGGACAAGTATGTTTCCAGAATAAATATTTATCGAATTTGAATCAATCTGAAACTGTTCTTAAACTTTATAATTTTTTCCAAATTATATTTGTTCCCCTATATGGATTATTATCTCCCATCATTTTTTTTGCGGTACCATATTTAATTGTTCGATTTTTTTATGGTATAGATGTACCATTTTGGTTCTATTATGGTATTTTTAAATCTCTATTATTTGGTGGAGTTGGAATAGGTAATATTTTTGGCAAGAATGCTCCTACTTTTATTATATGGGGTCAATATTTAGTTAAAATAATGTCTATTGCATTTTATGTATATGGAATTTATAATTCATTTTATGCCGCATATACTCTTAATAAAATAACCAATCTAGTACATAATAAAGTTAATCATGTATCAAGGTTTATTAGAACCAGTTATCAATTAACCCTGGAAGTTCAGGATATTTTTGGATTAGATTTAATTGAAATTCCTATTAAAGAGTTATGTGATTCTTTATTTGATATGGAGCCATATTTGATGAGTAATAAGGGTAAAATATTAAGTACTTTTAATATAATTCAGCTGCATAAAGATAAATTGGAATCTTTAATACAAAGTGTATCAATTATTGATGCACATTATTCTATTACGAAATTATATTTGGAAAAAGACTATAGTTTTTCTGAATATATTATTGAGAATAATGATGATAAGAATCCTTATGTAATGGCAACTGAATTGTGGAATCCTTTTTTTGATTCAAGAAAGGCTATTAAAAATAGTATTCAGATGGGTGGTAATAAGCCACATAATATTGTTATAACTGGACCAAATGCATCTGGAAAATCGACTTTTATAAAATCGTTAATGTTGAATGTTTTAATGGCACAAACGATTACTATATCGTCTGCAAACGGCCTTAAAATAACACCTTTTCAATTTATTAATACATATTTGAATATACCGGATGTCAAGGGTCGTGAATCTTTATTTGAGGCGGAAATGAATAGATCTAAACAACATATTGATGATGTTAATAAATTACCCAAAGATCAATATTCTTTAGTGGTGATGGATGAAATATTTAATAGTACTAATTATGAAGAGGGAGTTGCAGGAGCTTATATTGTTGCTAAAGAATTAGGAAAAATACAAAATAGTTTATCAATAATAACTACACATTTTCCGTATTTGACTAAATTGAGTAAAACTGGAAATTTCTTGAATTATAAATTTGAAGTGTCAAAGGTTGGATCAGTATTGAAACCAACATATCGTATTAAAGAAGGAAGTTCTAAACAACATTTAGCATTAGATATGTTGGAACAAAAAGGATATAATAAAGATGTTATTAATGAAGCTAGACAAATATTTAAAGAATTAGTCGAAATGACTCATAAACATGATACAGAAGTAAAAAAAATAGATAAAAGTACTATTTCCAATAAAAATAAAAATAGTATTCCAGGTAATATTAATAAATCTGATAATATTAATAAACCTGATAATATTAATAATATTAATGAAATAGATAATAAAACAAAAGAGATAGATTTAGTGTGTGTAATTGATAATGAAAATAGTAAAGAAAAGATTTTAGAAAAGATTCAAAAAGCTGTTGAAGAGAAGGTGTCAAAAGATTTGAGTTCTAATTAATAATAATTTAATATTTTAATATTTTAATATATAAAAATGATATCCGATAAATTATTTTTTGCGGATCCAGGGACAAATGCAACATTAACCACCACTTTGAACGAGGGTAGTACATTAAGTTCGAGTGATAATCAAATTATGGTCACCAGTGCGGTAAATTTCCCTTCAACTGGGCGTATAACGATAGATTCAGAAACTATTTTATATACTGGTAAATCTGGAAATACTTTAACTGGTTGTCAGAGAGGATATAATAGTACGGTTGCGACTACTCATGCAGATGGTAGTACTGTTACTTTAATTGCTAGAGTTGCTCAAAATTCATATGGGACGGATCAACAACATGCGGGATGGTATAAAGAAAGGGGATCTAGTGAAAAAAGTCTTCGTTTGAATGATTCTGACTTAATGATGTCTGGTATTGTTAGATTTAATAGGAGTAATAATAATTTTCAAGGTTATAATGGATCAGAATGGGTTACATTTAATGCGACTCAAGGTGAATCTGGACCTGCGGGTGCGGATGCTAGTGAAACTTTCACGTTTGTTAATTTACCAGATGGAATAGAAAATGATGGACAAATTTATAAAGAAGTTTCTGGTACAGATATCCATCTCAGAAGTCTCAGATCTGGTACTTTTGATTTAAATGCCGGAGTCACTAATATAAATGCATTAAATATCAATAAAGGTAGTGATTATTTAACTTTAACACCTGCACCTCGTCCATATGTATGGGATTTTAGTACAAATGATACTAGTTCTATAAGTTTTTTAAAAAGTAGTATAAGTGATATAAAATTTAAGGCTTTTGGTCAAATTAGTAAATGGAAAGTTAAATCTGGAGCCACTATTACATCCGGAAGTGCCGTAAGAATAACTTTAAGTGTCTCCGGAAATAGTTATACAGAATCATCAACATATCTAGTAATAGAACCTTATACATATAGTAGTTTAGTACAAGAAACTAGAGAAGGTGCTGGATTTTTAGGTATAGCACTAGAAAATAAAACTAGTGGTCAAACGTGTGAAGTATGTACTGATGGTATTACTACTGTAGTTTTAGGTGATGGTGATGGTGCTGGTAATCAAACGAGTGGTAATATTAATGGACCAGGTTCTTATGGATTTGTTGGATATGATGGTAAAGTATATAATGAATCTATTTCTACTGGTATTAGTGCTAATACACCAGTTGCTGGGTATTGGCTTGAAAGGGGAGGATTTATAACTGGATCAGAGGTTTTATTTTATGTTAAAGGTGGATTTTCCTTTACTTAATAAAAAAATAAAATAAAAATTCAATTAAATAATTTTTAAAGTTTTGAGGTATTATTTTATATTACATTACATTACACTGGCACCGTTTCTGATTAATAATCTTACAATTTCGGATAAAATATCAGTATCTGTTTCAGATGATTCAGCAGCATATATTAAAGCTGTTTTCCTATGATAATCTTGTACATCTAGATTTGCTCCAGAATCTATTAATAATTTTACAGTTTCAATAGAACTATATGTACTTACATTATCAACCGCAAACATTAAAGCTGTTTTCCCATTTTTATCTTGTATATCTAGATTTGCTCCAGATTCTATTAATAATTTTACAGTTTCAATAGAACTATCCTTATTTGAATACCTAGCCGCAGACATTAGAGCGGTTGTTCCTTTATTGTCTTGTATATCTAGATTTGCTCCTGAATCTATTAATAATTTTACAGTTTCAATAGAGCTATCAGTATCTGAACTACCTGCCGCGAAGATTAAAGCGGTTGTTCCTTCATTATCTTGCATATCTAGATTTGCTCCAGAATCTATTAATAATTTTGTCTTCTCAATAAAGATATCAGTATAGTCTGGATCAATGGAAACAAGAATTAGAGCGGTGTATCCATCATTATCTTGTATATCTAGGTTTGCTCCTGAATCTATTAATAATTTAACAGTTTCAATAGAACTAGTTTTATTTTCAGAGGCAAACATTAGAGCTGTATATCCATCATTATCTTGTATATCTAGGGTTGCTCCTGAATCTATTAAGAATTTGATAGTTTTAATGGAACTATCAGTATTTGAACAGCAGGCTGCGTTCATTAGAGCAGTCCATCCTTCATCATCTTGTATATCTAAGTTTGCTCCTGAATCTATTAGTAATTTTACTACTTCAATGGAGCCATCGGTATTTGAAAGTCTGGATGCGATCATTAGAGCTGTTGATGATCCTGGTTTACTTTGTAAATTTGGATTCGCTCCATGATCTAGTAATAATTTGATTAACTCCTTAGAATGTTCTTTGTTTGATAATTCACATGCGAACATCAATTCTGATGTATTGTTATCATCACCTTGCATATCTGGTTTTGCTCCATAATCTATTAATAATTTTATAGTTTCAAATAGACCATTATTGGTTAATAACTCATTTATTAATTCATATGCTGTTATTAATGATAATGCTGTATTACCATAATTATTTTGTATATTTAGATTTGCTCCAGATTCTATTAATAATTTTATAGTTTCAACAGAACTAGAAGTGCTTAAGTTGCAAATAGCCAACATTATAGCTGTACATCCATCTTTATTTTTTAAATTTAGATCTGCTCCAGAATCTATTAATGTTTTAATAATGGATAAAGAAGTAGATGTATTTGAATATGATGTCGCAATCATTAATGCTGTAAACCCATTATCATCTTGTAAATCTAGATTGGCATTAGAATCTATTAATTGTTTAATAATGGATAAAGAAGTTTCTATATTTGGATATCTGGATGCAACCATTAAATATGTCCATCCGTTAATTTTAATATTTGGATCTCTAGGTATTACTTCGTCGTTTTTGATACATTTTTCAAAGTCAATTAGAGTTGATATACTAGCCATTATGTTTCTATTTTATTGATTATGATTTAATTAAAATATGCAATTCAATTTTTTATGTTCCTAAAATAAATATAAAAATTAAAAATCATAATAATCATAACGATAATTTATACATAAACAATGTTATATAATATTTATTCTGAAAATTTATTAGATATTGTAAAAAACTTAAAAGGACCATCACTTTATTATACTCATTTAGTTGTCCCCCAAATTGACGAAAGTATTTATTATTTTTATCGTCATTTAGGAATACAAGCTATTTTTAGGGCTGATTCAGTTAAATGGTTTTTACAAAGCCCTTTATCTAAAGTCGACATTACTTCTTTTTCTTTTATGATTACAGAAAAAGGATCAAATACACCAGTTCAGACTACAATAATACAATTGATGCTTAAATATGGTTCTTGTGATATTATAGATTATTTAATTAAAAATAAGAGGTTAACACATGATTTAATTTTTAATACACAGGAAATTATAAAAATATATGATGTTCAATCAAAACACTTAAACGAAATATTATATGGACCACCTAGTAAAATATGTGTTGATTATGTATACCTAGATGTAGATGAAAGAGCCAGATTTGCACAATTAAGCCATGATTATATGATTACAAATATGAATAATATGAATAGGGATAATGAAGATTTAGTTGATGTAGATTATACTAAAAGTCTGGTTAAAAATTATTTTATAAATAAATATGATGACTTCTGGGCATATTACTTTAAATTTATCAAAGATAAATTGGTATTTGATAAAGAATTTATGAAATATGAAAAATTACAATCATTGGTTAGTTTTTTCTTCAAAAATAATTTGTTCAAATCTCTAATAAATCTTGATAATATTATGTGCGATTCAGATGTTCAAATAATTATTGTGACTTGGGATAATTTTAAATCATATTTTAGACCTATTATAGCAAGAATCTTTAATTATAATGATTTTAGTAATCTAATGAATGCAACTGAATATGAGAGGGAATATATTATGAATAGTTATTTATGTGATAAAGGGATTTGGTTGAAAATATTTGATTCATTGACTTTTACAGAAAAACGGCATCGTGTTCATTTTAATAATTTGAGTACTCAACAATTTATATGGATCTACAAAAACAAATTTTTTCCTAAAAGAAGTGATCTATATTTAATTGGATTAGCGGTTGCTTTAGATAATTATAACAGTGAAATGTTTGAGACGTTATATTATTATTTATTAAATCGCAGATTGGTAACAAAATTAGACATAATTAACACCCTTGAAGAAATTCATCAATCTAAATCTGATAATGTAGATGATAAATTTATGAATGCTATGCTAGACTTTTGCAAAGCTTGAAGGTTTTAATAAAAATAAACTCATATGAATGAACTCTAGTATGGAACATTTCAATTTCTCCAAAGGTTTAATAGTAAATTTTACAGTACTTTTTTCGACTTGTGATACCCTTCTAGTCTCAATAACCCTTGAGATCGGACATAAACTGTCAAAGGATTTCGGAAGATTTCGTAGTCATCACGAATGTCAATTGATTAATTAATTGATTAATTCTAGATTTTCGAGTATTTACAAGTGTTATTTCGTGAAATTTACGAAATCTTCCGAATGCGTTTGAATATGTATGTAAGCATATATGGAATATGTAATATACTAGACAGTTTTTAAAAAGTATTATTCCAGTTACTTTAACAACTAGAATACTTTAAAATTTTTACTTTTGCACATTAGAAATTTTTTGACATTTTATGTCTTGCTCTTAAAAAATTATTATGTCTTTGGGGTATCATGACTTGAAAAATCATTAGTAAATTGTATTGGAAAACCCTTGGGTAAATAGAAAAAGTTCATACTGAATTTGGATTCTGAACACTTTTTAAGATCTGGAATGAATAACAAGAAATTAATTTTAGAATATGTTTAAGTTGTGTTAAATAAAACCTTAGTTAATAAATAAAGATCATCTAATATGACAGCTAATCAAGTTAATGGTTATTTTAATACTTTAAATGTGACAAATACAAATGGCAGAATTAAATTAGATGTTGATGGTAATTTACGTTTAGTATCCAGAAGATTATTTCTATCATGTTCAGGAGCAATTCAGTTAAATACAGATTCATCATCTTATTGGACATGTTCTTCAGGTAATCTTAAAATGGATGCAGAAACAGGTAAAATTATTATAAATGCTGGTAATAATGCTTCTGATGCAATTCAAATTACATCATCAAATGCAAGTGGAGGTATATTAGTATCATCTGGAACACATGGAACTATGCTGACAAGCACCGGTGATATCACCCTAAAATCTGTTGGTAATGATCTTAAATTTGGTGTACCAGATGAAAATTATGATGCATTAAACCCGGACAATCAAACAGTTAATATAGAGATGGAAGCTACAAATTATATTTCGATGAATTCGCAAGATTTCCAGGTGACAACAACAGAATCTATTAATTTAATTTCACAGTCAGGTGATTTTAACATCGGTACATCATCAGTCGCTCCCTTTTTTAAAATGATTGATGGTGCATTATTATTAGACTCCACAGAAACAACCGCTTTAAGAAAATTACTCATTGATTGTGATGACTCAAGTATTCAAAAACCAGACTATAACGGTATTTTAGTAAGATCATTGAGTAATGATGTCTCCGCTGATTTAACTTTGCAAACTACTACCGGATCCACTAGTCTAATCTCAATCGGTGTCGAATCTTCTGATTCTATTCACGCAATTCACGAAAAATATTTAGCTTTTAAAACCAGTAATAAAATCATTGCTTATGAAGGACCCAGAGAATTTAATAGCTCTGATATAGGTAAAACTTTCTATTGGACCACATCAGAAGCTAGTGAGACTATAATAGGTACTGGATCATATATAACAGAAGCTTCAACCAACTCAGTGAATAATTCATTAACTTTGACTACAGGAGGCACATATACTGGTTTAGGGAGAAAGTATTATAAAATTGTAGTAGATTATGTAGAAAGTACGCCAAATAGATTTAAATGGTCAAATGATGCCGGATTAACCTTCCAAGAAGAACAAATTGACATGACAGGATCCCCAATCACCCTAGAATACGGTATTAATATTACTTTTAGCGCTACCACAGGACATACTCTAGGTTCATATTGGTCATTTACAGTAATGCCAGCAGCTATTGTATCCACTAGTGGATCTAGGAGTATGCAAATGGGTCATACATTAATATCTGGTGTTACTTATTTGACGAATGAGAAAGAAAGAGATTTCCAGATTAAAACTAGTAATCAAGAAAGAATAAGAGTAACAGATAATGGTCAAGTTGGTATAGGCACAGGACAACCTGTATCAACTTTAGAAGTTAAAAATAAAGTAGGTGAACGCATCTTTTTAAGTACTAGATTTAGTGATAACCAAATTGATCCATCTGTTGCTGGATTAGTTAATGGAGGATGGGTTGCTGTATGGGAATCATACACAAGTGCCGAATATGATATTTATTGTCAAATATTTAACTCAGATGGATCTAGAAATGGTAGCGAATTTAGAGTTAATTCTGCATCATTTAGTAATCAATCATATCCTCATGTGGCTGCTAATATTAATAAGACTTATGGTGGTTTTATAGTAGTATGGAGTTCAAGAGATTCTGGTACATATAATATTCGTGGTCAAATTTTTGATGAAACTGCTGAAGATGGTTCCAGAGCATTAAATTCATTTGATCTAGAAATTAATGCAACCACATTATATAATCAAAAATATCCTAGAGCAACTGGATTAGAAGACGGTAATTATGTTGTTGTATGGAGTAGTAATCACGAAGATAGCGGAACAAATACTGATGTTTATTTTCAAAGAGTCTCCAGAACAGGGAATTTAACCGGAGGAGAAACCAAAGTTAACACTACAACCGCAAATACACAAACATATCCCTATATAACTTCTATCAGTAATAATGACCAAACTATACCAGGCGGTTTCGTAATCGGTTACATGAGCGAATATAGTCCACAATCAAATGTATATGATATTATGTATCAACAATACGATTCATCCGCTGATCCAAACGGTTCTGAAGTAATTATAACAGATGGATCCCCAAAAACATATGGACGATTGGCTATGACAGGAATATTTGAAGGTGGATTTGTAATAACTTATAATCAAGCGTATTATGGTGATAGTTCTAAGTTGATTTATATAGATGGAGGGGATCAAGATGCTCTAACTGGGTTAACATCTGGAGCTGGTGGTACTTTATCTGGAACAAATGTGAATCATCCTACTATTATAAAAGTTACAGTAAATTCGGGTGTATTTCTAGATGGAGAAGATTTTACGACAAGTTTAAGTGGAAGAACTGAAAAAATAGAGAGTATTTCAAATACATCGGATATATATGTCCTAGATAGTGGTGATATAGAAATAACTCTTTCTAGAGATATTAAAGTAATTAAAGCATCTAAATATAGTACATCATCTAGTACACCGATTTATACTATTGAAAGTGTTAATACAACACCTATAAAGGATGATGAAGAATTACAAAATGCTAATCCAGATGAATGGAACCGCGAACATACTTATTTGACAAGTCAATTTCCTTTACCTACAATCAGTGGAACAAATGATAATAATTTTATGATCGCATGGACAAGTGGTAAAATCCCTAGTATTTATTATCAAAAATTTGATGCATTGACAGGAGTTAAAATTGGATCGGAAGTTCAAATACAAAAAAGTGGTAGAGAATTGAAACAAAGAAATCCATTTTTAAGTAAAATAGTTAATAAAAGTGGACAAGATTGTGGATTAGTTTTAGTATATGATGCCGAAACATATGATACTTTTAAACAAGGGGTTTTTGCTGAATTAATAAACGATGATAACCCTCTAATAAAATTTAGTAATGGTCTAACATCTTATACCTTTATGAATGACACTAAAGTTGGATTTGGAACATCTAATCCAGATGCAGCATTACATATTATGAATACAGAACCATATATAACTTTGCAAAATTCAATGGATGAATTGGGAGATGGTCTAGGTGAATCTAGAATTTATTTTAAAGATAAATATTCTAATATTTTAGCGGAAATTAAAGGATCATATAGTTCCAGTTATGAAACTAGAGATCCAGTCTCAAATTCATTAAAATTATGGTACACATTTGATCATCTAGATGGCACCACATCAACTATAGATTATTCTCAATCCCACATTGACGCCACTTTACATAATTTTGATCTAAATCGTTGTTGGGTTAAAGGAAAAGTTAGAAATGCATTAGAATTTGATGGTATTAATAGTTATTTAGATTGTGGTGATAGTTCCATTATTACTGATATTGGTAATTCTAATTTTACTATATCTACTTGGCTAAAAATATATTCAAATGGATCAATTGGAAGAAATAGTACTATAGTAAGTAATAGTAATGGACTTAGTACTGGTTTTTATAATTTATCATTGAATAGTGGTTCTGTTGCGGTTGGTACTTTATATACTTCAAACGGAGCACAAAGTGTAACTGGTTCAACTGATATAGCTGATGGATCATGGCATCATTTGGTATATACTGTTGATGAAACTAAATCTAAAATTTTTATTGATGGTGTTATAGATTCTTCAGCAAATTTAACTGGAACTAAAGGATCACCTTCAGGGACACCTAATGTTTATTTAGGTACGTTAGACAAATCTAGTAATTTTTTATTAGGTTATTTAGATGATTTTAGAATATATAATACTAATTTAAATGTTGATAACGTATTAGAATTATATCAAAATATCAATTTGAATAAGGGTAAATTAATATTAAAGACTAATAATGGGACTGGAATAGAAACAAATGATAATATTAGAGGTTTAGTGTTAAATTCTGACGGTTATTTGGAAGGTTTCAAATTAAAAGGAACTCCAAATACATCTTTAACAGGAACATTAACCCCAGATGGTACAGATGTAACTGGATCTAATTCTGAATTATTATCTGAGGTTTCTATAGGTGATACTATATTATTAAATGCTGAAAGACGTATAGTGACTAAAGTAGTTAGTGATACATCTTTGATAGTGTCGGAAGCATTTATAGGTACTAGTGGTGATAGTACTACAGAGAGAATCCCGGCATTATTTACGGTAATTGATACATCATCAAATTTGAATTTATTGATGGATTCGGATGGTAATATGGGAATAGGAAAAGAGAATCCAGAAGGACGATTACATATAGCGGGTGATGGATCGGTTAGGAATATGCCATATATATATTTAACGAATACAATGGCTGAGAATACTAGTGGTGGACGTGAAACTAGAATTATTTTTAAGGGTTATAGATCGAGTAGTCATCATATTTTGGGTCAAATTGAAGTATCACATGAGGGAAATGGGAACGATAAGAAAGCTAGAATGAAATTTAATGTTAATAATGGAACATCATTAACATCTGGTTTAATTTTGAATAGTTCTGGATATCTAGGTATTGGTTATAATTTTGATCCAAGTGCTCAACTTGAAATTAAAGCCAAAAATAATTCAGAAGCCACTATATTATTAAAAAGTGGTAGTAACGACGAAGCCATCCTAGGTGGTGCATCAAATATCCAATTTCAAGCTATAGGTGTTGGTCGTCCTTATGCTCAAATCACTGGTTCTTCTGATAGTCTTGGAGATGGGCCGGAAGGTCGTTTAGATTTTTATACAAATGATGGATCAAATAATATTACTAGAATGGTTATGAAAAATAATGCTGGAATTAGTTTTTATTTACCTGAACCCGTCAATAGATTTCATATTAGTCCCCTTTTATCAGATCCACCAGACGGACAAACAATAGCCTTAAGTGGTACTACTATAACAGGTGTAGGAACAGCATTTACGGCATCCATTATAGGTAGTATTATATATTTTAAGACTTCTAGAGCTAGTAGAGTCATAACAGCTGTAGGTGGTACTACTTCATTAACTGTTTCAGAATCTGGAAATTACCCAGCACAAGATTATGCTATCTATTATGCTGGTATTAACATTAATAGTAATGGTAATGTGGGGATTAATACAGCGCGACAACATTCTAATTTGCATATTGGTGGTTCTATTGCAACTGGGTTAAAAACTATTAATTATTCAGATACTAGCTCAGGAGATTATACTTTAACTAGTTCATATAATACATTATTAGTGAATACCAATAATAGTAATGGTATTACGTTAAATTTACCACCAGCTTCTAGTGTAACTGGTCGTATTTATAATATTAAAAAAACAGCAAATAATTTATATGATTTAATTATTAACCCAAATGGATCAGAAAAGATTGACGCTGACACCCAAATAACTATTACAACAAATTATAAATATGCTCAGATACAAAGTGATGGGGCTAATTGGTATATTATTTCGGACAATTTATAAGATATTTTTCAAAATTTATTAATGATTCTTTAAAATTATTTTGTTTGCCGAATGAAAATGCGATTGGATGATATTTTAATAACATATTTGTCGCAGTTTCTAGATTAAAATTATTAGTATACATTAAAAATGCCGTCATAACTGTTGCACTTCTTTGCACACCAGCATGACAATGTATTAAAATATTTTTTCCTTTTTTATATGCTGTTTCTAATTCTTTTACAAGAAATGGTAAATTTTCAGTCATGGTTGTAATATCTTCATATCTACCGTGATCTTCCACAGAAAATCTTCTAAAAGTTATATGTTCATTTGGTAAATTAATAAAAGGCACATCACTAGTACAATTCAATACATAATCTATATTATTTTTTCTAAAGAATTCACTATGTAATGCATTTGATCTATTACCTATAAATAACCCAGTCGTTATTTTTGACATCCTGTTGTTATATTATTATTTTATAACTTCATAATCTAAATATTATTTATACGCATTGTTTATATTATACATATGTTTTGTTTAAGAGTTGTTTAAAAGTATTTTATAAGGGCCATATGAGATAAAGGGGAAATATGACCCATAATAGTGAAATGAATAAATATGCGGTTTCTTCGAGGTGATTAAGACCAATATATTGTGTTCCATATTTTCTGAAATAACTTTCAAAATAAAAGATGACTCCAGCCAATTGTAATAGTGAATAGAAGAAGAATACATTATATATTTCATTTTGTTTTATAGCAGCTTTAGGAGAAATCAAATGATAAATTACATAAATTGATGGGATACAACTTACTAATACATTGAATAATTCATATCTAAATACAGGTGAGGTTGGATCACCATATCTAGGATCGGCTTTTAAATATTGATTCCAACCATCAATCCAAAATTTAGTACTGATTAGATCGGTAAGTGTATATTCAGTTAAGTAAAAGTTATATTTGGGATATTCTAGTTTATTTTTGTGTTCAATGATTAATAATTCCCAAAAACAGATTAGAAGGTTAAATAGAATCCAGAAGTATAATATAAAACACATTAATGGTGATATTTTAAACCAGCAAAATCCGACTTTAACACTTAAATATTGTGCTAGAATAACAGTCAATAGGATTATTAATAATAACCATTGATAACCAAGTAATTTCATATAGTATGTTTTATATTAAATGTTGAAAAAAATAACATAAAAATAGAACAAAAAGAGATTATTAGATCAAATGAGTCAAAATTATGTTTTGGGAGTTGAAACATCTGAAAATGTTTTTTTATATATACATGAATCCCCATATTTAAAAAATAGAGTTGATTCCAAAAATCAAAGTAAATGTGTTAATATTTTTGCTGAAATAGATTTAGATAAAGCTATTAATGATTTAAATAAAGCTGCATTAAAATGGACTTTTAATCCTACACAAATGAGTGATTTGGGACCATTTTTTGATGTTCATGTAGAGCATAAAGATAATCAATCGCCTGAGTGTGTTTTTTATTATAAATTAAAGAAGACACATACTCCAGTAGATGTTATGAAATATATATTGAATAATTCTATTAATGTTGAATGTTCAATTGGAATGACATTATTTATTTTGTATTGTGTTTGGAAATATCTGGGAGATGAAAGGTTTAATAAATTGCATCCTATATTTGTTATTAAATCTACATCAATTAATATGAATCCATTAATTCAGTTGCTTTTTAGGACTAAAAATTGTGGTAATATGAGACCATGTGATATTGATGAACAAAAAAAGGAATTACAAAATTTACAAGTTGGTTCGTATTGCTATGTGAGAGGTTCAATAGGATGGTATAATTTTATAGCGAGTCGTGGAAGATATAATTCTAAGACAATTGAACTTAAACATCAAGGTGAGAATTTATTATATTTGGGTAATCAGAAATTTATGAGTTTTTTACGTCGTGATTCTTTTGATAAAAATTATAAAGGAGATTCAGTATCATTTGTAACCGACGAGTTTGATAAAATCTTAGATAATTTGATGGTAAATGGCAAAAAAACATTATTGGAATCAGTTGATAATCATCGTCATTTATATCGTAGATATTTGGTTTATTATTTAGATAAAGAAGATACATCAGATAATAATAAAATTAATCAATATATAAATAAAGTTTTTGAAGAAGGTCGTGAAATGGATGATCCTAAATTAGATATTATATATAATCCATTTGATGTTGTAGGTGTTAATGGATTTTCTGATATGTATCTAAATCTAGAAGTCATTGATAATTTAGATAAAGTTATAGAAGAACAATTTCATTATAAGAGTTTAGTTGAAGGTGTCTTAAAGGGATATCGGAAAGGAATGTATTCTATATTGGATTCTAATGCGTTAATAGTAGCATTGGATGATTTCGAGAGAGAATTTCCGATGTTTGGGTTAATAGATTGTCAAAGACATAAATATTTTAGTTTGTGTGGATGGGATGATAATGTACCTTTATTAAAAAATTCTGAATTGGTTAATTTCCCAGTACAGTTGATTAATATTAAGGATGAACCTAAAAATTTGTCAAATGTTGAGTTTTATGAATGGGAATTGAATCCTATTAAAGATAAATAAAATTGAATTATAATATCTGCAGACATTTTTAATAATTATTTTAAGGACTAAAATTAAATGGACAAAAATTATTCAAAACCAGAAGGATATAAAAATATTAATCAAAGTCAAATTCAATTACCAAGTAATAATGATGACACTCAACAAAATGTAAATGCACCTGGATATGGATATGGGTATTATCAAAATGTTAAAACATATGTAATATCAGTATATCGTTATCTAGGTCGTTATTTGCACTTCTAAAGTACTTCTAAATTAACTTTTAGATTATTAGATGATTATTTATTTTCAATAGTTTTTTTGTTTGATGTTAAAGTTAGATTATGAAAATTTCTACTAATTTTGCATATCCAATAGAAATTGCCAATATTAAATCCTATAAAAATGATCCAATTTAGGAATTTTAAGAAATCAGAATTGGTTTGTTGGTGATATTTGAGTGTTGAGTGTAGTACAATTCCTATTAAAATAAAGACTCTCACTAATGCAAATAGAACAAAATTAATGGGACTTAAATGATAATGAATGTGTGGGAAGTCTTTTTTGGATACTTTCCAGAGTAATAAAACTGGATTAGTTATTTCACCAAAAAACAAACAGAATAACATAATCATATCATTTAGATTATTATGAAATATCAAATAAATTATAGTAGCTACATGATGTAATACAAATTCTATTTCGTTCACATTACAGAGTAAATCAACTATAAAATATGACATCGCAAAATAACTCAATTTAATTTTATATATTAACATTTGAGTATATTCTAGTGATGTAATGCCACCAACTTTACTATATTTTTCAAATAAATCTGTCAACATATAAGTACTCATGTTCAAACTTAGTATGCAAAATATTAATGTATATGATGCATTAAAATATTTATTAGGAAATTTATAAAATTTGAATAAAATTGATAATAATATTTGTAATAAAATGAATCCAGCTAGAGACTGTAATAAAACTAAAGGAATCTCATAAAATGTTTCAATATGATTATTTACGTCTTGAGTATTTGCATCTTGATTATTTTGATTATATTGATCATTGAATAGGCTTAATATGTATTTTATTACAGTCATTAAAGTCATTAAAGTTGATAAAATTGTTAAAGTCATTAAAATATTAATTTTATTTAATTTAATATTCTGAGAAGTTTCAATTTTATTTTAGAAATGTCCTTGATCATTTACTTTCATATAAAAACCCTTTACAATTTTATCAGGTTTTGTATCATATCTACCATGAACTAAATTTTTATTATGTTGCTTGCAATAATCTGTATTATCTATTTTATTCCTTTGACACCTAGTTCCGAAGTCTTCTCCTTTATCAGTTTTCTCATAAAATCCATGAGACCAAACTCTAGCACAACATCTATTTTTATCATCTGGAACAGTAATTGTATGCGTTTTATTAACTAATTTTGATGATTCTTTATAAGAAATTTTTAATTGACATGTTTCATAAAATTCTAATAAATCTTCAATATTAAAATCATACTTCTCTCCGTATTTATCAGTTATTAATGTAAATAATTTCTTTACTTCTTTATCAAAAATATTTTCGATAGCTTTTTTCAAATAGTAATTTAATTCTAGAGCCATTAATTATTAATTAAAATGCTTCTGAATATTGAAAAGATTCAATTTTTCTTTTTTTCTTTTAAGTAAATAAATATGGTTTCTAAAAATAAAAAGAAAAATCATAGTAAAAAGCATACTAAAAAACAAAAAGGTTCTGGAATTACTCATGATTTAACAAAAACAGTTGGTGGATTAATGGAAAGAGTTGGCTATTCTGAATGTTGTCCTCCAGTTTATAATAATAATCAAATGGTCATGGAAAATGGACAACCAATGTGTGGTGGTTCCAGAAAAACTAAAAAAAGAAGATATACCAAAAAAGTTTCAAAAAAACCCAGGCCTAAACATGGTTCAGGTAAAGGAGGTAAAGAGTATCTACTAACTATTATGTAATCTATTTCTATCCTAGAAAGTTTTTAAAAAGTATTATTCTAGATTCATTACAACTAGAACAATCTAAAATTTTTACTTTTGTGACCTAGAAAGTTTTTAAAAAGTATTATTCTAGATTCATTTACAACTAGAATACTTTAGAATTTTTACATTTGTGTCCTAGAAAGTTTTTGAAAAGTATTATTCCAGTTACTATTACAACTAGAACATCTCAAAATTTTTACTTTTGTGTCCTAGAAAGTTTTTAAAAAATATTATTCCAGGTTCATTACAACTAGAACAATCTCAAAATTTTTACTTTTGTGTCCTAGAAAGTTTTTAAAAAATATTATTCCAGGTTCATTACAACTAGAACAATCTAAAATTTTTACTTTTGTATCCTAGAAAGTTTTTAAAAAATATTATTCTAGATTCATTACAACTAGAACATCTCAAAATTTTTACTTTTGTGTCCTAGAAAGTTTTTAAAAAATATTATTCTAGATTCATTACAACTAGAACAATCTAAAATTTTTACTTTTGTATCCTAGAAAGTTTTTAAAAAATATTATTCTAGATTCATTACAACTAGAACAATCTAAAATTTTTACTTTTGTGTCCTAGAAAGTTTTTAAAAAATATTATTCCAGGTTCATTACAACTAGAACAATCTAAAATTTTTACTTTTGTATCCTAGAAAGTTTTTAAAAAATATTATTCTAGATTCATTACAACTAGAACATCTCAAAATTTTTACTTTTGTGTCCTAGAAAGTTTTTAAAAAATATTATTCTAGATTCATTACAACTAGAACAATCTAAAATTTTTACTTTTGTATCCTAGAAAGTTTTTAAAAAATATTATTCTAGATTCATTACAACTAGAACAATCTAAAATTTTTACTTTTGTGTCCTAGAAAGTTTTTAAAAAATATTATTCTAGATTCATTACAACTAGAATATTCTAGATTTTACATTTATTACTTTCAAAAACACCTGAATGATAGGTTGACCCCTATTTTTCCAAAGGTTTGCAAAGGAAAATTACTAATGTTTTTTTGACTTACGATACCCTACCGACAATTAATACCCCGCATAAACTGTCAAACGATTTCGGGAGCTTTCGTAATCATGACGAATGTTATTTAAAAATTCTAAGTTTTCAAGTATTATTTCGTGAAATTTACGAAAACTTCCGAAAGCTCTTGAATGTGTTATGCAAACATAACTAGAATTATTTAATTATCATGTAAAAAATTGAATAGAGTTGTGATTTACTTTATGTTTTGATATGGATAAAATAATAAAACTTAATATCGGAGGTTTTCGTTATGAAACTACATTATATACTTTAGATAAATATCCTGACTCAATGTTGTCATCAATGTTTTCAGGAAGACATAAATTAACAACTACTGATGATGGATATCATTTTATAGATAGAAACGGAGAATATTTTACATACATTCTTAAATTTCTACGTGATGGTAATATTAATCTAGACGTATTATCTTATAAAGACATTAATAATATACTAGATGAGGCTAATTATTTTAATTTGGATAAATTAGTTGAGTATATTGAAGATGATCCTCATTATCAACGAAAAAAACTAAATGATTTTGATACATGGTATTGTGTTGGTAATGATACTCATTGGAAACTTCAAACAGATAACTCAGAATGTATGTATACCCCACCAAAGTTTATTAGACATTATACATTCTTACCTTCTCAACTTTTATCGACAGAGATATATACTGGGTCTACTAGGAATGGGTGCGAAGATAAAGTTTTAATAATTTTTAAAATGAGCAATAATAATATACACTTTTATACAGTTGATATAACTGATGCTATTAAAAAATCAGATGAAGAATATTTAAAAATGTCAAAAGAGCTATATAAATCATTATGTGCCGCTAAACAAACACAAAATGAACAAGAAGAACAAGAAGAACAAGAAGAACAAGAAGAACAAGAAGAACAAGAAGAACAAGTAGAATCAGAAGAATCAGAAGAACCAGTAGAATCAGTAGAATCAGTAGAATCAGAAGAATCAGAAGAATCAGAAGAATCAGAAGAATCAGAAGAATCAGAAGAACAAGATGATGAAATACAGGCAGAAGTTGATAGCATTATGGATAAAAAATATTGTTATTTTGGTGATGATATTGAAGACATAATTAATGAATTATTACATCAATCAAATAAATATAATTTTCTGGAAAGTCTAAGTGATAAATATTTTGTTAAACTATTTGAACTGAATGGATATGTTGAAATTAAACATATTAGGAATAAATGTGATAATATTAAGATGTATTATAATCCAGACAAAGGGGATGAAATACTTGAAATATCACATGAATATGATTCACATATTGATAAAATAAAATATGAAAAAGATGATTGTGATATTAATGGCAAATATTATAGACCAATTGTATTATATGATGATTTTTCATATTATTGTGTCGGATATAAATATATATATATGAGTGGACTCAAGAAATATTTAATATCAGATTTTTTACAAAAAGATTTCGTAAATTACGTATACGGTCATTATTATCCAGGTAGCAAACATGATTTATATTATTCCAATATTAAAAAGTATTTGGGCAAAAATAGAACTTTAGATACAATTGTTGGTGATTATGACTACCAATATTATATTTTTTCGAATTTAGCTAAACATCATCTAGGAAATTATTGTGATACGGACATGATGTGTCTTGTTGATTGTTATGACAAATATATTATTTCGTTCGGTAATAAGTGAATGAAATAAAATTGAAAGCATTATGCATAAAAAATTATAAATATTGAAACAATGTCAACTTTAAATAAAATGAGCACTAAAACATCACAACAAGTAGTTTCACCAGTTGCAGGAGCTGTACTTGGTTTTTATTATCAACCTTTTATTGGATTTTTGATTGCATTAGCCTTTGGATTTCAGCAATCACCTTTTAAATTAAATGTCAAAAATAAATATTTCGGATGCAAAATTAATTGGCAACTATTTCTTGTTTATTTTGTACTAGGACTCGCATGTCAAGTTCTAAATGCTATTACATTATTCCTAGGATTGGCTATTGGTGTTGGATTGCGTTGGTATTTATCGGACGGAGATCTTGAAAAATATGGGGATTATTTAGATGTCCTTAAAGAATATTTAAAAAAATATAGTGTTGTATTCAACAATTTTGCAACCGAAAAAACCGAATGGGTCTTCAATCGTTTGAATCAATATCAACAACGCAAAAATGAAGATTCCAGATCTAAACTAGATTCATTTTTATCATCTGCGCAACCTGTTTCTCAAGATACAACTACAACTTACCAAGAGAATCCTTCAATTTCTTCAACATTATTGCCAGAATCAGATGATAATTGTAATAAATCACCACTAGTTTCAACTGAAGCTTCTGACATGGTACCTGAAGTAACACCAGAAACTTCACCTACATCATCTCCAACTACACCAACCGAAACCTCATTTGATGATTCTAATTCCACTTGAGGAACATCATCAGCATTATTCATATTATTAGCATTATTCACATTATTATTTAGTGTAGTAAACGATTCTTTTGGTTTTTTGAAAAAATAAATATAAGAGTGATAAAGAAAAACAACGATACCTAGAACTAAAGTTAAATTAAATAACATGTCACTAGATTTTTTAGCATTGTATCCGACAGCTATTAATAGTGGTGCTACAAATAATATATGTAATAGATTAATTAAGGAGTGATCCATTTTAAAAATATGGGTTTTATATTTATATCTAAGATATTTTTTTCTTTTTTATTTCCGATAATTAAAGTAATATTTATGGATTCTTCTTTAATAGATTTTGAAAAATACAACCCAATTCTAGATAAATATAAAGTCTTTGTCTGGGATTTTGACTATACTTTACTTAAAATTCATGCATATTCTGAAGGCATTACTCAATCTCAAGTGGAAGGATTGAGTTGGAATAAATTATCAAAAGATCATTTCAGTGATCCCATATTCTTTAGAGACTTCGTTTCATATCTCTTAAAACATAAAAAAACAGTTGCCATTATTAGTTTTGGAACTTATAATGTTATTAAAGCTTATTTAGATAGACTTTTTGGTAATCCTATATTCGGGTTACATAACATTTATACACCATTGGATGGCAATAGAAGATATGATGCTACTTTAAGACCTAGTTCAAATAAAAATCAATATTTAATAGATTTAGTAAGGTCTGTTTCTGATGTTAAATATAATGAAGTTATTATGTTTGATGATTCTAAAAATATTTTAGAAGCAGCTGAAAAAGATTTAGGAATCAAAACTGTATTAGTTCAACCTGGTGTCGGATTCACAAGACACGTTATGGATAATTTACTAAGTTCATATTCTAGTAAAGTTATTACCCAAAATAAACCGGAAAATAAACCGGAAAATATTAAGGAAAAGCAAAAAAAAAAGATTTTAATAGAAGGTTTTACAACACATGAACCCGCCAATATTAAACCAGATACATCTAAATCTAATTACGATATAGTGGAAGGATTTAATAATGCCCTTAAAGTTAGTGATCAAACAATGGTATATATAAATATACTGGTTATTTTATTATTAATAGGGTTGAGCACAAATCATATAAAATATTAGTATTATACTAAAGATTCGCCCATGACAGTAGAATATGTTTCAGAAAAAATTCCCGTTTTTTTTGTTGTTGTTGTTTTTTGTTGTTGTTGTTGTTGTTGTTGTTGTTGTTGTTGTTGTTGTTGTTGTTGTTGTTGTTGTTGAGGTGGTAATTGAGGTGGTAATTGAGGTGGCAATTGAGGTGGTAATTGAGGTGGCAATTGAGATGGCAATTGAGGTTGTGGTTGTACTTGCGGTGGTGGTAATTGGGCTTGTTGTCCAATAATTTGTGGTAGTTGCACTTGTTGTGATGTCAGTGGTTGTTGTGTACGATATGCAAACGGATCGTCTTTTGTAGCGTTTGCTTTTTTGACTAAACCATCTCTACTTTTTTCAATACCACTGAGTCCAACCCAATCTTTGCCAGTAGCTCTATCAGCTTTGCGTCTCACAGACCGATTAAATATCAGTCCCTTATTGGCTTTGTAAATATCGTCTGAAGTCAAACTTATTCCAGCTTTACTTTGAATATCAGCTACACTAACAGCTTTATTTGTGCCTGTAAATAACATTGATACATCTGAAATACATTTACCACCATTAAAGTTTGGGTTTTTTTTAGCGGTTTCTTTGCACTTTTTAATGGCACCAGTTAAAATAGCCCTATTAACTGAACTTACTTTCCTACCTATTATACTTTTTGTTTTTGCCTCCATCTTATTAAACTTGTCTAATCGTTTATTTAATTTAGTTTGCATTTCTGGTAAACGCAATTTGGCCGCATATTTTTTTTGCTTTTCAAGAAGTTTAGCATCTATTTTGGACATACAATCTTCAGTCGTAGTACATCCAAGTTTTTTAAATAATTTTTGTTGATTTGGATTAGTATCCCGAAGCATATTCATATATTTAAATCTTTTTTGAGCAAGTTTCCCTTCTATATCAGTCACCGCTGAATCAACTCGTCTTTGCATACCAGCTAATCTGTTTGTTGTATGAGTTTTATAAGCAACAGCTTCATTAAAGTTACGTCCTCTCCAGAATGCTAGAGCATTTTTCTTTCCTCTCATTTTTCTAGTAGCTTTTTGAATCTTCCCAAATTCATCGGTATACGTTGTTATTCCTCTCGTTCTATTTAATGTATTTCTAATATTCCTAAAAGGCGTAAAACCAGTACCCATCGTGGATTTGGCACGCAAAGGACTCAACCAACTCCAACCACCCCTTTTAATGTTTTTACTTTTTTTATGTGTTTTACTTTTTTTATGTGTTTTACTTTTTTTATGTGTTTTACTTCTATTTTTATAAGGTCTTTTTAATGTCAATTTACCCATTCTATTAAATTACTTTAATTTACTACAACAAAAAAATAATTAAAGTTAATATTAAAAAGTTAATGAGACACAATAAAGTAATTTAATGTTTACTTAGACCATCCCTTTTCACGAGCGATCCGTGCAAAAGCCTCCTTAGCTTCTGTATCAGAATATTCCTTACTTGTTCCATATGGTTCGAAAGCCGCCTTGCCATCCATAATTTCACTTTGAACTTGAATCAAAGCTTGTCCAACAGAATATGTAGGAACCCAACCAGCACTAGTCAATAATTCTGTGCAAATGCTACCTCCAATTGTAACTCGTCCCGTCTTGTATTTAAAACGAGGAGATATTACGCGCATGAAAGGAGGTGACATAGGGAAATCTTGAGGAAATGTAATCTCCATTTTGATTGCATTGGGATGATTACCTTTTGATTCAATTTCATAATCGTTAAGATTTTTCTGAATGTCTTCAGTTTCTGGAAATCTCATCAGAAGAGACCATACATAAATATTGTCATTCACAAAATCAATCTCAAATAAATCATAATTTCCATTTTTAGCCATTTCACGACGGTCTTTCATAATACGAGTTGTTGCCATTTGATTTGATGATTGACCCGTGAATCTTTTTTCTATTTCATCAAATTGACGCTCAATAATACTAGTAGCTTCAGGTGTACGCTCACCCAAAGCCTTTTTTAATGCTTTTTCTTGATTGTATTCTTCCATCATTTCATCAACTGTTGATTCAGGAACATTGAACGAATTATCATCATCAAATTCAATATCCGAATCTACATTATCATCTGAATAATCTTCATCTTCATGTTGCACGTGTATTTCATCTCCTTTGCATTTAGCCATTTCTGAATGTAATATAGTTAATATAAAATTTTAAAATCAATTTTTTAAAAGGTAAATAAGATCAAATAAATCAAAAATAAGTTTCAAGAATATTTTTTAATAATTGTTCGGCATTTTGATCAGGATTACACAAAACCAGTTCTTGTAATTGATCGTTTTTAATAAAATCAATAAAGAAAGATACAAATCCAGATAAACGTTGTTTAATATTATCCCAATATTTTTCTTCATATTCAACCGGAATTATTTTAATTTCCCTTTTCCTAGCATAAGGTTTCGTTTTATCCACTTGCAAACTTTCAACTAAATGACCATGTTTTAACCCCATTAATTTTAAATACGATTGTATCTGAGGTTTTTCATACTCCTTCAAATGACCAAATAGTCTAGTCGTTCTATTCTTTATCTCCACAACTATTTGTTCACCACTATTTTCAATCGCTAAACCATCCAATTTACCAACTAAATACCATTCAACATGAGGATATTGTGATGTAATAATTTTCTTAGTAACTTTCTTCTGTTGATCTGTCACTTTATATCCTGTTTGCTCCTCATATAAATCAATTGCGGAACTTTCATGATGATTACCATATCCACGATTAGTAAAACTAGTAATCAATGATGATAACTTTTCTTGTTTAAACTTATCTTCGTTTGTTTGTACCTGAATTTGCTCAATTTGATGAAGTAATGTCTTTTGATTTTTCTTTAAATCAGTATTACACTCCGATTTCATAGAATCCTTTATCTGATCTTTTAAATTTAATTCAAAATGATCGCATAATGCCATCATCATTTCCCATTCACTTAAAGCTTTAAATGATGTTCCTGTTTTTTGTTCCAGTTCTAACAATTTTTTACTATATCCATTAAAATCAATCTTTACCCATAATCCTACCAAAATTTGTGACAAATTACCATACGGATTTAAATTAATATGAGTCGCTAATTGACTTATAGGTATATAAATTTGTTGCATTTCTATTTTATGCTTTAATTTTTGAGACATATAATATACTCTCAATAACTTTAAGCTATTTAATTCGCATTTTTTCTTTATACTAAAAAAAAATATTTATTTAATCAGAATAATTTTACGTAATTGGTGTTCACAAACATATGCGCAAGAACTTCCATCTCTTTGCCACATCTGGTTCATTTTCATCACATTTAATTACGACATCATAATTTTTGACAGGTCTCCCGCCCATTTCCCAAGCAATGTTTTCAATTGGTACAAATTGTACACCTGTAAAATTAACTCCTATGCCAGGACACATATCTGAAAATATATACAGATGTGCATAGATCTTCAACTTGCCATCAATGACTTTCATTAGACATCTGAAAGTATCCAGTTTAATGTACTCTCCATTGTGTTCAATCACAACGTTAATAATTTCTTTAGTTGGGTTCACTGAAATGGCATCCCTTTCGCCATAACAATTGAGTGTTTCAAGGTGTGTTTTGTCACCATACTCAATAAAACACTTCTTTGTTATGATTTCAGGTTCAGACTCACTATTTTTGATCAAAAATAGTTTCACTTCGGCTGAAGGTTCCAAATTTTCATAATTTTCGCTAGGTACCACGTGTGGTGGAACTTGTTTGACACCAGGTGACACGTTTAATATTTGCATGCACTGGTCGTGAAGATGTTGTGCTCTTGGTTGAGCTGATGATGTATTACCCATATTTTATCTTGGTATTCTAATTATTTTTCAATAAAAAAAAACAAATTTTTATAATAATGTATATGCAAAATGATTAAAATTTATTGATTTAATTTGGATGCACGAACTTCCATCCATATATATATCATCATATTTTATTACGGCTTCATAACTTTCAATCGGCACAAATTCCGTACCAGTATAAAATTTTTTATCCGATGGTGCAGAATTGAACACGTCACAAAGTTTAGCTATGACCGTCAATTTGTTATCAATAACTCGCATTAAATGATCAGCTGTATCAATAACCACATATCGTCCATCGTGCTTGAAAAATACATTAACTATTTCGTTAAACGCGTTTATTGAATTATAACTTCGAGCACCATTACTTATTGTCATACAGGTTTTGTTTCCATAACTAAAACGACACTTCTTTATCATTATGGTAGGTTCGCAAGACATCTGTTTGTACATTGATAATTTTACTTCCACAAAAGGTTCCATAAATTCATAAATTTTTTCAAAAATCTCTTCGGGAATGTTTATTCCCAAACACTTTAATGATAGTTTTAACATTGTCATACGCATATAGTTCATATTTTTTAATGGTTCAGGAGTCCTAGCATTTACTAGGGAGAGCATCAAACTAATTTTATCTGATTGTTTATTAGCCATATTATTATTATTATTCTTCTATCAAAAAAACAATTTTATTTGGTATCATATATCTAAAAATACTAAAAATAAAATATTGAAATCTAATAAAAAAGTTATGTATTTAAATATATAAAACTCAATTAATTATACCAATAAGTTTAGATAGATATGTATTATTAAAATATTAAAAGAAGTTATTGAGTCTATCTGATGGAGCATATACAACGTTAGGGTGATACCCCATACTATAATTATGCTCCAAATCTGGGAATAAAAATCTGCCATTTGGGTTCCAATCGATAATTACATCATATTGTTGTGGGATCTTTACAAAACCATAATCGCCCCCCTCAAGTTTACCTTTGATATCAAGTAATAGTCCATTCGATTTCGGTGTAATGATATCTTCTATTGGCTTGCCAATGTATTCCGCATCAGGATGGATTATCCATCTTGTTTTTTTAATACCGACAGTGACTAACCTCCCATGGTGAATTTCAATTAAATAATATGATGGAACTTGTAATGTGACTTCTCTGTCCTCTAACTGGGTGTTGGGTAGCTGTCCATATACCGTATGTGGAGCAATGAAAGTAATAAATTTAAACAATTTACATTTATTTTTATTATGGTCATATTCATTAGGGTCATATACATATCTCTCACTAATAGTGCATTCGACTCTCTTAAAATATTTCTCATAACCATCCAAACATTTTGTTTTTGATGCATATTTTACTAAACCAGGTTCATCACACGATGTCATCTGCATCCACCCAGATTCAAGTAACATTTTCTGATACTCATTATTGTAGATAGTAACACATAAAAGCACATTGGCTTTAGTAGAATTAATCTCAGTCATATTGTTATTAATATTATTATTCTTAAAAAAAACAATTTTATTTAATTATATATATACCTAAAATGCTAACATTTATTTAATAATATATGAAAGCTTAGATTAGTTTAGCCATATAAAATCTCGATTAATGTATTTGGTTTCATTAGTGTGTATGAAGATCCATCTACATTAATAACAACAAAGTACCTGCAAGTTATTTCAAAATCAGAATCATTCTCCCTCAAATGAATTGGTGTCTTGAAAAACTTCTGATGATCACAATCTTCAGTTACAAAAATTAATTTTCCATCGCGAACATTCCACATACTATAGCTAGGGACTTCGCGCTTATTTATCTCAACATCTTTGCCGTTATGATTGAATTTAATAGCCCACATATATTTTTGATTGGGATCTGTATTATTCAGAACAGAGAATATACCATTTATAGTTTCATATCGTGTGGAACACATCTTTTTTATAATTTGACATCTTGTTTTTGAAAAACAAGGTGAAAGTGTTGGTGGTGTTAACTCTATGTTAAATAAATCAGGATCACGTCTAAAACATCAACGAGGTGTTGCAGAACAATTCTTACACACATTGTAATCATGCAAAAATACTTCAGCGGTTTCCTGTACATCAGTCACATCCTTCTCATTTATAGTGGGAATTGGTAGTTCAACAGTTGCCATTTATGTTATGGTTTGATATTGCTTATTTATAAAAAAAATAAAAACAAACCATTTTTTTATAATAAGTGTATACCAAAATATACTTAAAATATACTTAATTTTTGTTTTTGATTCTTTGTAAATTATCACGCTGTTTATATAATAGGTATGTTTTATATATTAATTCATCATCATTTTCTTCAATTTCATCAAGACCTTCTTTATTTAAATAAAAGTTAGCCAAAGCGAACTGATACATTCGACTTCCATTTGCGAGTACTGGATATTTACTCTTAAACGCATCCTCAATAGGTGGTCTATAAACAATTTCTTGAATAGTTTTGAACATATTTTCTCGATGATTTTTAAGAAACATTATTCTTTTTCTAATAAAATATCGGTGGAATGTAAATATCATAGAATTCCATGCTATTAAATCCGGATGCAATGGATGATTTATATATATCATATTGATATTTGAGAGATGATGCATGCCAATATTAATCCATTTGAAAAGAATATAGCGAACTATTTTGCGATTTGTTATATTATTTAAATACTTGCTAAAAATATTTAAATAATTATCTAAATTTACCTGAAAAATTTCTTTTAGGATGTGAATTTTTTCTAAAAAACAGTCATATTCAGTTTTCAAACATTCATTACATTGTGAATTTGTATTACTTTTATTGTTGTACATATCTAAAAAATTCTGTTTTATTACAGATGATTTTGTTCGTGAAAAATAGTTGGTGACATAGTAAGGCTGAAACATATTTATTTTTGAAAATAAATATTTATCAACAACAGTTTGATGAATAGGTTGATCAACATATATCTTTTGTTTTTCAAATGATAACAATTCACATATTCTTACATAATTTGGATCAGTTGTCGAGCATATAAAGTTACTTAAATATCCGTGACCCGCATCTAGTATTATATGCTTTAATATCCTAATTTTTTGATCAGGTGTAAGATCAAATCTACTTGGGTGATCCAGAAATAATTCCATTATAAAATATTTAAGATTAATTTCTTTATTATGCACCATTCTTACGCAGTTATGGTTACAATTTTCAATGCATTGACAATACCATTGACCATAGTCATTTATCTCTAAAATATACATAATTAAATCTAAACATTTTTTGGCTAATTTTAAATTTATATTGGGAACATACACAAGAAATCCTATATAATTATTTAAAATAGCATGCGCGTTGACCGTGTCATGCACAATATTTTCTCTAAAAATATCTTTAATGAGTTCTAATTTTTTGATTGTGTGTTTTAGATTGCAATATTTATTATCAAATAAAACTATTGAATATAAAATTGGGTCAATAAACCAATTCATTAAACCATCTGGATATTTTTCAAATTTTTTTTTATGATAATCTTCAAGCACTTTTTTTAAAACATTAATATTTGGATTACATAATGCCGCTAGAAAAGGATTAAAACTAATCATAGTATCATAAACTAAATTTGAATTATGTCTTTGAAGAACACATTGATCAAATATTAAATTATAATGCATAATTTTTCTCAAAAGCCATTCTATAGTTTTATTATCTGAATATCTATACGCATTAATAATGTAAGGCTTATTTTCAGCATTCCAATTTATTTTAAGTTTCTTCAAAAAATTTAGATTATTTGGTAATGATACTAAAAATTCGTCTAATTTAATGTTTTTACTTGAATCATTATGAGTGTCAATCAATAGTTTATTTTTAACATCAGATGACTCTATAATTTTAAAAAGTTTGTCAAAATAAACTACATATGAATATCTTCTATCTTTTGGTGAACCCCAATAATTTTTTAGTTTATATTTTTTATCAATATTTTTAGCAGGTATATTAGGATTCGCTTCAAACATATTAAAATATGCTACCAATAACTTTTCAACTAAAGATTTCCAAAAAGTATATGGTGGATGACACATTTTACATTTGTTTAATAATACAACCCATAACTTTGGACAATGTTCTACTATAATTGTATTTATAATACTATTAATTATATCATTCTCATATGCATCTTTACTCTCATATTCAGTACCATAATAATAAATATAATCTTTCAAATAAATATCAAGTATACCATCTAGAAGACCATAGGAATATGTCAATATTGCATATTTTGATATATAAATTATACTGTGTGAACATATTTCTACTTTATCCCATTTGCTTTCGTTATCATTTTTTTTATTCACAAGATTTTTTAAAATAGGCAAAACATCATTTTTGAGAAAATTTGAATATATTTTGCGACCTACCCATTTTTTAAATCTACTGAATTCTTCTAAATTAGAATTCAATGATGGTTTGCGTATATATATATCATTTTCTCTAACGGTACATAATTTATTAATAAAGGTGTAATAATCTGTCATGTATTCATTTTTGAAAAGGTTTTTCAGAAATTTAAAACACTTATATGAATTACAGTACCATGCAAATTCCAAATAATTTAAGTCATTATTAGCATCCATATTATGATATGTATTGCATAATAATTCAGGATGATCAAATTGTGTTATAATTGATTTCAAGATTTTAGAATTATCAAAATATATGAGTACTTTATATAATTTATATAAATCATCCTCGCTAGGAATTTTTGTAGTGGATTTAATTAATCTATTTAAAAATGGTACAAAATTATAATTATCATGTAATAAATAATCTATAACTGTCAATGTTATAATATTAAAAGTAATAGCTTCACCACTTATTCTTGGTGGTATATCATGATCACGTATACTATCTAAAATATCAGAAGGAATTTCTAAACCATCTATAGTATCAAATATTGATTTCCCACACAAAAAATCATCAACATCAATACTATTGAGATCATATGTTTTCAGAGTTTCTGCATCAAGATATAATAATGTTAATAAAGATGTCATAATTGGGTATAACAAATATCATCAAAAACTCCTAAATCAATTTTATCTTTATTCTTAAGGACAACTCAATCTATTCAACGCATACACCAAACCAGGCACATAAAAACACATTGTTAATAATAAACATGTTACTATTTCCCCTAAACCATCCACAATTTTATTAAAAGTACCCCAATGTATATATGGAAATCCATCCAATAAATCCAATTTATCAATAATTATTCCTAGAGGAGGGAATATAACTGTTATTATTATATCAAAAATATGTGTAGGTAAACAAACATTACCATATCCTAATCCTCCATAAACTAATTTATCATATAAAGTCCATTGATCATTATCTATTTTTTCATTTAAATCATCATGAGAAGACATTTTACTTAATAACTTAATAACTTAATAGATTATAAGAAAAAATTTATCATTATTTTTCTTTAATCAACCTTTTTTGGACTTAATTTAATACTATTATAGTACTTATTATAATAATTTTGCAAATGATTTAATGGATTACCCACTGAAAGCTCTTGATTTGGATTATTTTTAACACTAATATAAATAGCTATACCGGTTACTAAAATTCCTAATAAAAAAAACATTAAAGGAATTATGGTTTGATCTGTATTATTTTTTTGCGGTGGTCTAGATTTTTCAAGTTTTTTCCTTTTCATATCACGATATCTATTTGCATAAGGAGCATTATGCATTACAATTATAGCATAGATAAGTCCTGGAACATATTTGAAAAAACATAATAAACCACATAAAATTATGTTATACCATGCGCTAGCACCTCTGGAAAGAAAAATACCTAAAGGGGGTAACATGACTGTAATAAAATATCGTGATAAAGTGTTTTCAAAGCAACTGCCTCTTTTTTGTTTAAGTTTTCCCGCTAAAAAACCCTTAAAATCACTAAAAAAGATTTGTTGCACCCAATTTATACCATCTGTTAAAGTATCTATAAAAAAATCATAAATAGTTCCTAAAAATTTAACAAGTACATCATCTATAAAAAACACCATTAAACTTCCAAATGGTCCAGTTCCACTAATTATTCTTCTTTTGTTTAATTTCTTTTGGAGTTGTCTTTCAGCTACTCTTTTTCTAAATCTTTCTGTACCATCACTTTCACCTTTACTTATTTTTTCATTAAATCCTTCAATAATCATATATGTATCTCTTAGTTAATCTAAAGAAAAAATTATAAAAACTTATCACATTCATCTCTTTTTATTTTTACCTCCTTCTAACAATATAATATAATTAACGCATAAATTAACCCCGGGAAATAATAAGCTAATGTTAAAATTGCACATATCAATATATTCATCCAGCCTTTTAAACCCAATTCCATAAAAAGACCCATCGGAGGTAATACTATAGTACCTAATAAAACTGGAATCGGTACTCTAGTATCCGGTTGAGAATAACATTTTTGACCTTTACATGATGATGATGATGATGAAGAAGACCCTTTTTGTTTATCATTTTCTGGTGTCCATCCCCAAAATGCATTTGTAATTGGTCCAAACACCATATTAACCATTTTACGAACGAAACCGGCAATCGCATCTATAGTACCTAAAATAAGTAATCTTAAAATAGTAACAATAGATTTAAATATGTCAACTAACCAGAATTTTGGATTTAGGAAATCAGTGAAGAGCCATTTAATAAATTGTCCGAACCATACAAAAACTTTTACCAATAAAACAAAAAATTTACCTATGTTTTTAACAGCATTGCCTATTTCTTTAATCGGATTAATTATAGGTCCTAAAATACTTCTAGTACCTAAGCCACCTTTCATTCGTATATAAAGATGATAATATTGTTTGTGTGGTCCATCAAAATTAAAATCGGATGGTAACAAATGGAAACCGTCTGTAATGTAATATTGGGATGGTATTAATCCTAAAGTGTTTTTAATTTGTTTATGAAAATCATATTTATTTTTGATTTGGTATGTGCGGGTGGTATCTTGAAATTTAATTTCAATCAATTTCATTTCTCTTTACTATTCCTTCCGAAAAAATGATAATAACATAATCCCACAAACCAATAGATATTTAATAACGTTAATAATGTTAATGGTATTACAGCCCTAGGAAATACAACATATACAAAGGTAAATGAATAAGTAAAATTAATTATTCTAAAAATACCGTAATTAATTAGAGTAATTCTATTACTCATTTTAAATAAATATCCACGATCCATTTCAAATTTAACCAAAAACCAACTCAAATTTAACGTAATCACCGGTATCTCACTTAAATATAACTGAACCAATGTCTTAGTTCCCAGTACTATTTCATTATCAGGTAAATAGTAAATATATAAAGGGCATAAAATCATAATACCATGATGAAAAAGATATATTTTCCAAATCTTTTTAAATTGTTCATAATAAATTGTCATTATTAATAAATCAATAAAGGCATATGCCATACTACCAATTAAAATCATATGACCATCCTTTAATGTTATTAAATCCATTAGAAATAATACTGTATATATACTTGTTTTGATACAGTGATATGTGCTACAATAATAAGTAAAAAGTACTATTTTTTTATCATTGGATATTTTATGAGGTGTTAAAATGTGATTTAATTTTGTAAAGTAAAACAATAAATAAAAGGTTAAATATCCTAGACAATTTATAATAAAAGTTTCATGATATGGTGTCCATGTTAAAAATAAATCCTTCATCAACATAAAAATATTAATCAAATAATATTGCACTAAAGTGTTTCAATTTTTTTATGATTGGTTGAACGGATTATTGGGATCACTTAAATATTTTCTACATTTAGCTGTTTGACCGAAAAATCTTTCTAGATCTTCTAGGTGTTCAAGAGCATCTAACATACCTAATTTTTTTAATTTAGAATGATCTTCATATTTGTAAGAAGGATAGAAGTCAATATATCTAAAGTTTCTCCATTTTAAACATTCCAAATTAAGTGTTGGCATTTGTAAAAATATTTGAGGTGTTGAATTACTAAAAAATCCATCAAATAACCAATAATTTTTATAACTTCTAGTAATAGTTAATTGACTCCAAACTGGTATTGTCATACTACTCAATACAGATTCAATTAAGTCATCAACATTATCCCAATTATTTATAATAAAATTTTTAAATCCTCCAATCTTAGTAGTTGAAATATAAAGACGATCCCTTACAATGTTTAGAATTTCTTCTTCTCTTGTATCTGGATTCGGAAAATAATGTTCAATAATTTTATTCCAGATTATATGAAAACTAGAATTAACACGTCCATTACATCCAACTATACTATCCGATAATAAGTTTAAGAATTCTTGACAAAATAAATAATCACTACTGTGATCTAAAAAATCATCAATCTTTATTTTATCTTTTGGTGTAATCAATAAAAAGGCCGATAAACAACCTCCTGATACACCCGTTACAATACAATCATCCAAATCAAAATTTTCTTTAATTATTTGAATTATACCTATCATATAATTCATTAAACCTCCAGTCCCTCCAACACTTATTTGTTTTTTATATTTAGTAGTATTTAAATAAGGTTTTTTTGAAAAAATTATACCTCTTTCCATATACTCACCCGTTTCTAATTGAGTACCTTTTTCAAAATCACTTATTTCATCTATTTCAATTTGCTCAATTATATCTAAATCTGTATCAATATCTGTATCAATATCTTTATCTTTATCTTTATCTTTATCAATAAATTCTATTGTTTTAGGGGTAGTTTCTGTTTCTAAAACTAGTGGATTATTTTTCCAAAATCCAAAGTAATGTCCTAGTTTTCTGAAATCCATTTTATACTGGTATCTTAATCAAAATGAGGAAATAAAATTTATAAAATAAAATTGATTTAATCAATTTTTAAATTTGAAAAAAGAACAAAAGAGATGACAAAAATAACGATACCAGATGAGAAACTTTTAAAAACTGATCCATCAAGTTACTGGAAAGTACTTGTTGATCAATTTATAGAGACTTTAGACCAAAAATCAAAAGATAATTTTATTTTAGCCGCTAATAAATTTGCTTCAGAGGCTCCACATCTTTATATTAAAGATATTCCTTGGTTTAAAGATTGGTTCAAGCAAAATAAAAATTCAGAAAAGTAAATTGACTAAGTTAGTTTAGATAATTATTTTGGACACATAATGTCAAAAAGAAGAACTAAACCAAAGATTTGCCATAATTCTTTAATGGGTTTAGCAAAAGTAACTACATTCACAAGGACATCATTCCAGAGAAAACGGGCAACCACTAAGAGAAGTAATAGCCATAGTACTAGTGCTAAAAATAGAGCAAGATTTTCGTTATCTTGTTGAAATCCTTCACGAGAAGAGAGTAAATTTTGAAAAGTTTCACGGGCAAGGCCAAAAAGCATTTTAATTTATTTATTACTTTCAATGGAGAAAAAAAATCTACTCATTAAATAAATGCAACCTCCAGAAGTCATATTTTTTACTATTATTTATATTACAGCATTAATTTTTGCAATACCACCCACAATTATAGGTGATTATTTAACATTAAATTCCACAAATCAAACTAAAATTAACAAATTAAACAAAATGTTACGTCATATGATTATGGCCATTCCATTAACATTAGTTTTAATTATATTTTTCCAATATAGACAAACTAAATTGGGTGGTTTTATGATTCATAGATGTTTAATTACACTCCTAGTTATATATATGGTTACTATTATGATTTATATTGCTCTCATTCCACCTTCATCCGTTAATGTTCCAGATCCAAAAAACCCACCAAAATCAAAATTAAAATTAAAACTCAATACTAGTTTTTATATACTAATCTCACCTTTATTAATTATTTTTATTGGAGGTGTCCTAGATTTCTTATTTAGCTATTATGATGAAAATTTATTAGTTAGCGGATTTTTAAATGAATAATTATTAATTTCTTTTAGATTTTTGAAAGCATCAGTAATAAAAAATATATCCCTGACAAATAAAAATACAGTTATAATCAATATCGCTACTTGATGCCACCTAGATGAACTTATATTTTTAACCCCATTTATATTATATCTTATAAAAATTAAAGAATATGTTATTAAAATTAACATTGGAGTCAATCTTTGAAAGAAAAAATTAGTCATGTTATTTTTTATATATCCAATATAATAACTCTCAATTAAAGATACCTCAACATCTGGAACCGCTAGAGATAAAAATGTATTAATACTAAATAGCAATATCGCCAAACGTAATTGAGTATAATACGAAATTCTCAACATTTCTCTACCAGTTATCATATAAAATATAATAGTCATAGTTAATATTGCTACTAGAATACAATGGGTTGTAATAAATACAATATTTATGTAATAATGAATTTTACTCAATCTATTGATATGATCAATATAGGTGGTGTTCACATTATTACGCAATAATACTAATTTATTTTCTATATCAGAATAATAATATCTACTACCTATATATACACCCAACATGGCAAAAAATACAATAATACTAGGAAGAATAATTGGATAAAAAAAATCTTTATAAAATAAGTTTTGAAATATATTTACCATTTTATAATTTAATCAGATTTTATTTGAGTTACTCCTAAAAATACATTAGGAATATTTTAGGAATATTTTAGGAATATTTTAGGAATATTTTAGGGATATCTAAGTACCGTAAATTTATCAAAGTTATTATTTGCGGGTGTAGGAGATAAAACAGCAAATGTTACTACATCAAAATGTTTTTTATATTTTGTCAGCATTTCTTTGTAAATAGCTACAACTTCTTCAACTGGATTACCATATGCACCACAACCTAAAGCACCTAATAATAAACTACGATATCCTTCTGAAGCGGCAATCAGAAATATACTTTCAATCTTCTTTTTCATTATTTGTAGATCTTTTACAAAATATTTGTTATTTTCTAGTATAGGTCTATTAAGAGCTGGAATTGCTAAAAAATCAAATCTAACCGGATTATCAAGCCATCTGTAATTACCTTGACGAATAACTGTCACATTTTTTGTTAATATTGATGTATTTTTCATATGATCCAATGGATAATATTCATCTCTATTATGTAATCCCAGTAATAAATCATAATCACTACAATAATATAATTGTTCCTCTTGAGCCATAGCTCCTTTTCTACATCCACCACCAGGCATATAATCTGATGCAAGATTTAACACTAAAGGTTTTAATCCAGATTTATTCATATCTAAAGCAACATCTATGGTGTCTTGATTTAATACATTAATTTTAGTATTTTGGGTATTATATAAATCCTTAATTTTATTCTTATATGATTCCATAATTGATTCATAATCATATTTTTTATTAAAGTTTTTATCTTTCATTAACTCTAAAGATTTTTCAGGTGTATTATTCTTTTTAGCAACTCTTATAGTTTCATTAAATAATGCAACTCTTTCATCTCTTTTGTTATTCATATTCACGTTCATATTATTTTTTACAATTTATATTTAATAGTTTTTGATTTCAATTTTTATTTATTTTTTATCTCCTTCAAATGCAAAGTATCTATGAAGCTGTCCGATTTTACATTACCACCTGAATGGACACAAATGTTTAGAGCCATTCTGTTAATTTATCTTTTTTGGTTACTATTAATGGCACCCAAAAAACCAATCCTTAATGACAACCACATATTCACTAAACTCATTTTCATAATTACATTATTTTTCATGGCACAATCTGATGTCTTATCAGGATTATTACTTTTAATGATCTATTTTCTAAGTTCAAAAGCCATTTTACCAATCCAAGAAGGATTTTTTGATACCGAAATAGATTCACAAAAGGATTCTCAAAAAGAACCTCAAAAGGATCTTGAAAAGGATTTTGAAAAGGAGGAAGATGATATAGATGAAGATACTAGTTCTGAAATGGATTTAGGTGAAGAAGAAGACACTAAAAAAGATTCAATCCAAATTCCGATAGGATATAATTATGAAGATGATATTGGATCTTTTATTGAATAAAGTTAAAAGTTTTTTCTTCATAAAATATAATAGAAATATGATCAAAAATATTAAAAAGACCCATCTAATTATAATATTATTATTAGCATCCCTATTTATTGTATTGTACAATTATAATTCATCATATAAAAACTATGGAAAATTAGAACAATTTTACCAAGATTCTATACCAACACAAGATCCTAATGTTGGTAAAATATTAATTATGAATCCTATTAGGAAAAAAAAAGATAGTCTCGAAGAACAACAATTAAAATTACAAAAATCTCTCTGTGATCCAGAAAATCCTAAATTATGTATTCATAATCTTAATGTTACATACTAATTTTATTACATACTAATTTTCTATCACATAAGTTTTTACTTTTTCTCTTTTGAATATAAAGCATAAAGTTATTGATGAACATGAAAAAACTTTATTTATTATTTATTGTCTTCGTTGTTATATTTTTATTAGGATCTTTCTATAGATCATTATATAATAAAAAAGAGAAATTTGATACTACTTTATTTGGGATTGAGAATAAGGAATCCAAAACAATTTTTCAATTTCTAAATCCAGTTGATGTTAAAGATATTAAAGGGATAGATCCAAATGATTATACTATTATGGGGAAACAAAAGACAAAATGTAATGAGGATGGTGTATGTATAATAGATGCTAGATTTTAATTAGAAAAAAAATCACAGTTAAAGATAAAGATAAAGGTCAATGAAAAATATAATCTTATTAATAGGAATCTTTGTAAGTATTCTTCTAGTAATTTTACTTTATTTAAATGCAAATAAGGAAGGATATTCAAATGATAATTTATTAAGTTTCCTAGGTATTAATAACAAAGGATTACTTACAACATGTATCCCTGAATGTACTTCTCCAAAATCAAAAGTTAATATTTTAAAAGTACCTAATAACGAAGTACTTTCTCAAGTAGTTTATAATAAAGGTACTGTAGCTATCTTAACAACCAATAACAATATTTATGTATGTGAAAATTGTCCATTGCATAATAAATCATTTTCCTCAAATAACTGGAAAATGATATCTTTTTCATCCACATCAACTAAAAATACTATTAAAAGAATATCAATAGATAAAAATCATATTTTTGCTCTGGATACAAAAGGAGCTGTTCTAGTATGCAAAGATTGTAATATTAATAATCCATACTTTGAACCCTTAAATTTACCCATTAATACGAAATTTAATGATTTTGATGTTCAAGATGGTTCTATGATAGGTTTCGATAATGTTACTAATTCATTATATGGTATTAATCAATATGATATTTCTGACACTAATTTACCATGGAAATCTTTAAAATCTATTAAAACTAGTGTGAGTGGTAATGGTGATAATAAAGGTAAAAACGGGGTTGAAGTATCAGTTGGTCCCAATGGATATTTTGTGAAAGATTATGATAATAAAACAACATTTTGCCAATATCCATGTGATGATAAATTAGGGACCTGGGAAAATACAAATTTTAATAATGTTGATACTATAGGATATTCTGATAACTATTTATCTGCTATTAGTAAAAATAAAGATAAACATGTATTAAGTTATTGTACATATCCGTGTTCCAAAGCATCAGACTGGAAACAATTTGATAATTCCAGCAAACACAATATTAAACAAGCAACTGTTTTCAATTATCATTATCCACCCCTTAAAAGTAAACCTACCATACCATTACCAAAACCAATGAGATCTTTACCAGTCTCACTTTATGACGATAAAAATACAAACACAGACATCCCAGATATGTTATTAAAAACATCACATGAAAATTATAAACGTATTAATGATGTTATTGGTAATACACATAGAAAAACTTCAGAATTAATTCAAACACTTAATTCACCAATGTTAGAACAATTTGAAGATATATCAACACCAGCACCTACACCTGTATCAACTTTAACACCTGTATCAACTTTAACACCTGTATCAACTTTAACACAAGAATCTAATGTTGTTCCTCCACCACCATTATTGATCCAAACATTGAATGAGTTGAATAATAATACTGGATTAATTGAAAAGATTAAAAATGAAACTAGAAAAATTAATGATAATATAGAAATTTTAAAAAATACTAATTTGACTAATAATAAATATTTGGAAACTATTAAAACGAAATCGCAAGAAGAATATAAAAAATTAGCAGAACAACTTAATATTGCTAAAAAAATTAATATTGATTTTCTAACAGAAATATCAAATAAACCACATAATGCCATTGTAACCCTAGATGAAAATACAATAACTCTTCTACATGATCGACAATAATCTATAAATCTATAAGTACCAATCAACGTATTTCTTAATTTTTTATCTTATTTTATCAATAAAGATGAACTACAAATTCATATTAATGTTAAGTATAATGTTAAGTATAATCTTAATTATATGTAGTTTTTATTTTTGGCATCAGAAAAATTTAGGCAAAGAAAGTTTTAATAATATTGATAATAGTTCGTGTCCATATTCCTTCAAAGAAATTGAAAAAACACATTATCCCGTTTATATTACAACTAAAAATATTAATACAAAAGAAACTTATCAAAAATTTCAGAGTGATACATTATTCGATGATATGATACCACAATATAAAGCTCTACGTGAAACAAGCTCTTTATATTTATTGGATAAACGTATTCATATACTAGAACTAATTATTAAGGCTAATTCAGTATCTTCTTTTCGCGAATCATTAGATATTACTTTTAAAAGTTTCGATAATAAGCCATTACTCAAAGCATCCTATAATTTTAATAAAAAACTCTATTATTTAGTTGATTATACTGGTAATGCCAATGAACCTAGTATTAAAAGTTGGTCTGGTGTATTAAACAATAATGTTGAACAATTAGGGATTAGATCAAGAATAAATGATCTTGGTAAATGGGATGACAACTTATGGATTGGTGATAAATGTAATAAGATTAATAATATCGATAATTTTCTAGATATGGTTGGATTTATAGAAATAATATGTGATACATCAAGTTCCTTTAAACCTGAAGTTAATACTTATTTAGGTTTTTGGGATCCTATGATTCCTCCCAAAATTCACTCTGTTCTCACTAAAGATGTTAATATGCTTCCTGATGATGTCAGACCTTATGCTAGCACCGCTTATCGTCCAAAACATTCAGAAAAAGACTATTATTCTCTAGGGGAGTATCTATATAGCACTAAGTTTGATAATCCGGCGTTAAAAAATCAATTTAGGGATCAAGAGTCTAGGATAATGGTTAAGAAAGGTGATTATGTTAAAACCCCTAAAACAATGACATGGGTATGGGATAATAAGGGTGGTAAAGATAATAGAGCTCCTAGAACAGTTTATAGACAGGATGATTTTGTAGAAGGAGCAAATAGTTTTAAATGTATGGGGGATTATGTTACCAAAGTACCATCACATAACCGTGCTTATAAAACTATAAATGTTGATGAAAAAACTCATCCACATGTATGTATTAGATCTGATTGTTTAGAAATACATAATGAAGGTGAATATAAATATCTTTATCATGATCGTGATTCTGGAGCTGATTCGGATGGTTCAGCATGGTCTAATTATTATCCTGGTTCTGTAACACATCTAGATAGTACTAATAAAATAGGATATCCGGGTCATTATTTAATGAGTTTTAAATCTGGACATAGAAATTTTGGTAAAGATGAAATAAATAGAAGAATTAATATTAAAGCTGAATGTCTTACTCCTATTTTACCTCCTAAATTAGATTCAAAACCTATTGACTCAGTCATTAATTCTAATTTCACTTTGGAAAAATCCAAATATGATAGAAATAAAGCAATTGGTCTTGAAACTATTAAAGGTGAAATTAATAACGCTAGAGTATCCGCCAATCAAACATTAACAGATAATCTAGCTCTTGTAGAAAATAAGGAAAACAGATATGTTGCAACAACAAAACATAATGCTGAAATGGATAATCGCAAAAATCAATACATCTCACGTACTATATTTTTAAACGAACTCAAAGATAAATTAACAAAAACTACAGAAAATCAAGATAAAATAAGTAATATTTCAAATAAAACAAGCGCAAACGTTGATGCATACAATAAAAAACTTGAATCCAATAAAAATATGTTGCAAAATGTTAACCAAAAACTTGTTGAAGAAGCTAATAAAACTACTAAAAATATAGATTATGCACTTAGTTTACAAGTTTTTGAAGCTAGGAAACCAGATAATCCGGCTAAATTATTCACTTAACCTTCATTATTTTTTCTCTCTTATTCATTAAAGGATACATCAAAACACATATACGGAAAATGGATAAGAGAATTTATAATTGTATCATTATTAGTATTGTTTTATTTTTACTAATTCTTTTAACTAAAAATTATGAACTTTTTACATCAGAATCACCTACAATTCCATCTGAATTGCCTACAACTTCACCTGAATCTCTTAAAAAAATAAATAATTTAGAACAAATTAGTGAAATTCTTGATAAAAATAAAGATGAATTGTTAAAATTAGAGAAAGAATTTGAAAACCAACAAAATCAACTTGATAATCATATCAAAAAAAATAATGACTTATTACAACAAATTAAAACTCATACAGATTTACATCAAAAATTAATGAACCAAAATAATGACTTGGCAAATAAAGTAATTTCTAATATTTCCTCTCTGGCTAAAAAAAGAGGTATTAAAAATGTCCAACAACTCGTAGATAAATTAATAAATAACTAGAACTGGAAGTATTTTTTTGTTTCTTTTCTAGATTCTTTTCTAGATCCTTAAAAAATAAAATATCTAGAACTGGAAGTATTTTTTAGTTTCTTTTCTAGATTCTTTTCTAGATTCTTTTCTAGATCCTTAAAAAATAAAATATCTAGAACTGGAAGTATTTTTTAGTTTCTTTTCTAGATTCTTTTCTAGATCCATAAAAAATAAAATATCTAGAACTGGAAGTATTTTTAGTTTCTTTTCTAGATTCTTTTCTAGATCCATAAAAAATAAAATATCTAGAACAGGAAGTATTTTTTAGTTTCTTTTCTAGATTCATAAAAAAATAAAATATCTAGAACTGGAAGTATTTTTAGTTTCTTTTCTAGATTCTTTTCTAGATCCATAAAAAAATAAAATATCTAGAACAGGAAATATTTTTTAGTTTCTTTTCTAGATCCATAAAAAAATAAAATATCTAGAACTGGAAATATTTTTTAGTTTCTTTTCTAGATCCATAAAAAAATAAAATATCTAGAACTGGAAATATTTTTTAGTTTCTTTTCTAGATCCATAAAAAAATAAAATATCTAGAACTGGAAGTATTTTTTAGTTTCTTTTCTAGATTCATAAAAAAATAAATATCTAGAACTGGAAGTATTTTTTAGTTTCTTTTCTAGATCCTTAAAAAATAAAATATCTAGAACTGGAAGTATTTTTTAGTTTTCTTTTCTGGATCAATGATTAATATAAAAAATTGATTTTATTGGGTGGGTTTTATAATTAGTATATGTCATTTCGCAAGCATTGGATGTATGGGGGACCACAATGTGTTCCTTGTGAAATTAAAGATGAATCAACAGATAAAATAGTAAAAGGGTTGTGTTATAAAATTTCAGATGAGATTATTATTGCCACTAGCCAAAGTGAGCAAAAATGTGAATTGAATGTTGATCCAACTTGCACATCAAAATATTTTATCTACTCAACTACAACTAATGGATCTTCATATATGAAAATTATGGATTTTAAAGCTCCTGCATGTGGATCATCAATGTCTGTATTGAAGTTATATAATTGCGATGGTATTACCACTTATGTTGAATCTAAATCATGTGTTGATGTTTTTGCTGAATATCTACGAAAAGATCCACGTACAAGTGATGCCATTAAGAACTTAAACATGTTGTCTAATTTAGATCTTTTCAATCGTGTAATGAGTTTTGTACCTAAGTTAGTCTATTTATCAAATATGACCCCTGACATGGTAAACGTTATAATTGGCCAAACGCGAGCTCCAAATTGGGCATCATGTTTCATCACAATGCCAATACTTAAATATCTTGCTCTAGATAATGATAAGATTATTGTACAGTTTTGCGTTTTTGAGCCAATTAGATTGTTGAATTTTAAAAATCCAATAATTTTACTGGATACCTAAACTAGATTATGTCATATTTAGTGCATATTAAATATTATAAAAATTGAAATAATACATTTTTTATTAGTCGTAGTATATATTCCATGAATCAACCTAATTGCACCAAATGTGTTATTGAATCAGATGGAGTCACCTCAAAAGGACTTTATTATCAAATTGTAAAAGGTCTCATCATAGCAACAGATGAATCTAAACAAAATTCTGGATTCAAAAGTCAAAATGAAACTATTAACTGGATACATAAGTATATAATCTATATTCATAACGGAGATTCATATACTAAAAAGATGGATTTTTATTCTCATAATAATAGATTTTGGACATTATTAAACTTAAACATTTATAATAATGATGGTACTATTACAAATGTGGATATTACTTCAGGTAATTGTATCAGCACTTTCACAAAATGTTTGCGGGATGATTTCATCATACAGAATGAGATTAAAAACTTAAATATGTCTGATCATAAACTTTGGGACTACATAATGAGTTTTATACCTCGATTGGTTTATTTATTTAATGTAATCACTAATAAAAATGAAGGAAAATCATTGGAAAACGGTGATATTCCTTTTAATATTGATGTAAAAAATATGTATGATGCAGAAAGTAATTATAGCACCTTATTTTCTTTGACTACAAATCCATCTTGCGAATTTGTTACAGGAAGATTTGTTAAAAAAATTATCGGAAAAGATAATTCTTATTATGAATATCAATCAGCACATGATGAGCCCACTATGTTCAAATTATCCGTTTTGAACCATCTTTGGAATTATCCAAAGATAGGACATCATGTTAGTTTCTATATGAAAGAATATTCGATTGATGACTTATTTGATTTTTGCATAATGGCACCAATAAGGTTGGCAAATGATTCTTCATTTCCAATCGTATTGATTGATCAAGAAACATTGTGAAATTTATTTAGATTTAGATTTAGAGTAATTGAGTCAACTAAACTATTTTACATCATATTTAGTGCATATTATAGTATAAAAATTGAAATTATACATTTTTTATTAGTCATGGTATATATTTCATGAATCAACATACGCCTAAGTGCTATAAGTGCATTATTAGACATGGTTGTGAGCATCTCACAGAAGGCACTACTAAACATGAGCTCCCTTTAGAAGGATTTTGTTATGAAATTGTAAAAGATCTCATTATAGCAACAGATAAAATCGGACCGGCTTCTTCTGTAATTAAAGAAATTGAAGAAGGATGCCTAAATATTATTCCAATGTATTTATCTCAATATGTAATCTATACTCGTAGTGAAAATTCATATATTCTAAAGATGAAAATTAATTCTTTTAATAATGGGTCATTTGTTTCAGTAAAAATTTATAACTCAGATGGCACTATTACAAATGTTGACCCTTCTAACATAGATTTTTATACAATTTTTGCAAAATGTTTGCGAGATGATCCCATCATACGTGACCAGATTAATGCATTACAAATGTATGACCACCAACTTTGTTTATACATAATGAGTTTTATACCTAGATTGGTCTATTTGCTTAAGGTAGTAGTATATAAGGGAGAACCATCACAATATGGTGATATCCCTTATACACTATATATAAAACTAGATAATGCGTGTACTGCGTGTACTTGTAAACATATAATTGTTCCAAAATTTGAATTGTTATTTGCGGATTCATCTTGTGAATCACTTATTAGATTTACGCACTTAGATCCTACTGATTTCCAACATAGTGTGCATGACCTGGTTGATCATCATCAAGATACATACGAATATTTAATTTTAGAGTTTCTTCGCATTGATGTATTTATAAGATTTCACTATCGTAATATGTTAAATGTTAATCAATTATTGGGTATGATTGGTCGATCATTTGACCTATTTGATATGTGTATAATGACACCAGTAAGGTTGGCAAATGATTCTTCACTTCCAATTGTATTGATTGATCAAGAAACATTGTGAAATTTATTTAGATTTAGATTTAGAGTAATTGAGCCAACTAAACTATTTTACGTCATATTTAGTGCATATTAAATATTATAAAAATTGAAATTATACATTTTTTATTAGTCGTAGTATATATTTCATGAATCAACATATGCCTAAGGTCTATACGTGCATTATTAAATATGATGATGAGGTCCCATCCGAAGGATTTTGTTGTGAAATTGTAAAAGGTCTTTTCATAGCAACAGATAAAATCGGACAAACTTATGTAATTAAAGAACTGGATCATTCCGGAACCGGAAGTATTATTGAAAGTCATAGACCCCAATATCTAATCTATACTCGTAGTAATGAAGATGAAAATTCATATATTCTAAAGATGAAAATTAATTCTTTTGATGATGGAGCAGTGGTTTCACTAAAAATTTATAACCCCGATGGCACTATTACAAATGTTGACCCTTCTAACGAAGATTTTCATACAATTTTTGCAAAATGTTTGCGGGATGATCCCATCATACGTGACCAGATTAAAGCATTGTACATGTATGACGGTCCACTTATGTTACACATACTGAGTTTTATACCTAGATTGGTTTATTTGTTTAAGGTAGTAGTATATAAGGGAGAATCATCGCAATATGGTGATATCCCTTATATACTACATGCACCAATAATTTTGGCAAATGATCCTTCGCATCCAATCCAATTTAAGTATGAAGTAATTACAAGTCAATCTACTATACATGCCAAACCGTGTACAATTACATGTGTCTTCACACCTAATCCAGGTGAAACTCATACTGAATCGATGGAGGGGATCTATTACCAAGTTCTACCCAGACTCATTATCGCAACAGATCAATTAAAACAAATGTATCCGACTCCAGAGGAAATCCCTGGTGAAACTCCATATCGCAGGTATGTAATATATACATATGCGGAAGGGGGAGAACATACTAAATTTGCGGAAATTTATGCTTCGGATTATGGTGGTGCTAGGCGTATCTTTATTTATGAGGACAAAACTGTTATCAACATTGATGTTAACACATCAACAGCTTTTGCCACATTTTTGAGAAAAAATCCTCATGTGTGCAACGTTATTGCCAGCTCAAACATGACTGATGATCAACTTTTTGATCACATTATGCGTTTCATCCCCAGATTGGTTTATTTATCCAATGTAACATCTCAAGTTGCTGAGACATATAGTGATAGTGTATTGTATACTTTGTATGCAAGAATTCCTTCTACCAACAACAAAAAAAATTACGATCAAGTACCGATTAGTAGTTTGCAAACTTACAATCTCATATATGCATTGCGTGTATATTTTGATAGATGTATAGAATGGAAATACATTGGTACAAGTTGCAATCCTGAATTTCAACTTTTACCAGTGTTCACTCTAGAATCAACCGGTGATCCTAGTCAAAATGAAATGGTAAATAATCTTATGACAGATTCAATCATTGGTCATCATATTATACACCATTTACATCATTCTGATCGTAATTACAAAAGTCTGTTAAATTTGTGCATTATAGAACCAATATTATTGAGTAAAATGAATAAATTGGGAAAAAAGATTGAGCTAACTGATGTATACAATCGACTATTGGAAAAACTTCCATTTGAAACTATTCTTATTTAAGAGATTAAGATGTGTGAGAGATTAAGAGATTAATGAAGCGATTTAGTGCACAATTAATTTTATAAAAATTGAAACAAAAATTTTTTATAAGTTATAATATGTCTTCTGATAGTGAAAATAAATTAGGACAAGAGTGCATTCCGTGTAATATTAAATCTAAATTAACGGGTGTCACTACTAAGGGACTTTCTTTTGAAATTGTAAAAGGTCTTATTATTGCAACCACATATGATACTAAAAATCAGAATCCACTTTTATCCCTAGATGGATCTACTTATCCAGCTCATCAGTATTTCATCTGCATTTACGATGAAAGTGTATGTTCATATGTTAACATTATGGATTTTTATACAAACAACTCAGGAACATCCCTTTATAGTTTGACTTTAAATATTAACCACAATAAACAAGAGGAATGGGGTAATGAAGATATGGAAAGTAGTTTCCCAAAATATTTAAGAGAAAATCCTCGATTGTTTTATAGTATATCCGCATTAAATATGGATAATAAACAACTTTATCAATATATAATGAGTTTTGTTCCAAAATTGGTTTATTTGTCAAATGTAAATGTAAAATCATATTTTGTACAGGATAACTTGAATCCATCTTGTGATGTACTCAATTATGAGTTGCATGTGAAAACTCAAACAGATGATAAAAGTGATCTATATACTCTAATGTTTAATATGAGTTTTGCTAAAGGGATTTTGATAAAAGATTGGACATATCATACTCAACCGATAGATCATGACGCCTGCCAACATGTATCAACATTTATTCATAAAATTAATGATGATTATGATTATGTATTAAAAATGCAAACATATCTTAAAACAGATTCAAGAACCAAAGATCTAATCATATATTTGTCTGGAATGACAGACATTTCTCTTATCAACTTTTGCATTATGAATCCTATTTGGTTATTTAATTACCAAAAAACCCCAATCTCACTAACATATTAATAATAACTATCTTAAAAAATATTATTCTGATATTTCACTTTTATACACTAGAAACATCACACCAAGTGATTTTTTATTTGCCAATGCATTTTAGGAAGTTAATTTACTAATGTTTTTTTTGACTTGTGACACCCCTGAAGGTTAAATATTCATACCAGAACAAGGCATAAACTGTCAAAAGTTTTCGGATGTTTTCGTAATCATCACGAATGTTATTCAAAAATTTTAGGATTTCAAGTGTCATTTCGTAAAATTTACGATATATTCCGAATGCTCTTGAATGTGATATGTAATCACAACTAGAACAATCTAAAATTTTTACTTTTATCCACTAGAAAGTTTTTAAAA